>WBZS01000248.1_pt1 | contig 89109 bp, 76 predicted proteins | sample 5204201 | NCBI WGS metagenome assembly WBZS01 (sample SAMN12344357, study PRJNA552823) | activated sludge metagenome | biome: Activated sludge suspended growth; feature: Nitrification reactor; material: Wastewater; isolation source: activated sludge from nitrification reactor of wastewater...
CTTAGGGAAGCGCTGATCAATGCTGTTCCGAGCGAGGACGTGCCGGACGGGATGAGCCGGTACCACCACATCTCGTGGTCGTACCGGGCGTACGGGTCACAGATGTGGGGGAAGCGGATCGCCCGATCCGGTGCGCCGCAGCCGGGACATGATTGATCAGCGGTTCCTTAGGCGTCGAGGTCGCCGGCCAACACCTGACGGACGACCCGACGGACGATGTCGCTCCCGAACCCCCGTCGGGACAGGAATCCCGCCAGTCGTCGTTGTTGAGCAGACGGCTCGAGCCCGTGCAGCGACCCGACCTTGGTGCGGGCCAAGGCGAGCGCATTGGCGAGGTCGGCGTCAGGATCGAGCGACTCCAGGGCCGCGTCGATCTCCGCGTCGTCCACCCCCTTGAGCCGTAGTTCCTGCTTCAGGCGAACCGACGAAGCTCGACGTCTCTGGCTGCGGGAGGTGACCCAGGTCTGCGCGAACTGGGCGTCGTCGACCAGACCCACCTCTTCGAACCGGTCCAGCACCTCTCGTGCAGCTTCAGTCGGAACGCGTCGACGCGCCAGGTCGGCTTCCAGTTCTTGTCTCGACCGGGCCCGCACCGTCAGCCGTCTCAGCGCAATCTCTCGCGCCACAGCTACCGGATCAGCCTCGTGAGTGACCGCCTCGCTCGCCGGCCCCGGCGGCTCACCAGATTCCGAACTCAACGTCTGCTCGTTCACCGGTCAGAACTGCACCTCGCCGGTGACCGGATCGATCTTCTCCTCAGCCTCGGCCGCACCGGCGCCGATGCCGACCTTCGCGAGGATCTTGCGCTCGAGGTCCACGGCGATGTCAGGGTTGTTGCGCAGGAAGTTGCGGGCATTCTCCTTGCCCTGGCCGAGCTGGTCGGCTTCGTACGTGAACCAGGCACCAGCCTTGCGGATGATCCCGTGCTCGACGCCCAAGTCGATCAAGCTGCCTTCCCGGGAAATGCCTTCGCCGTACAAAATGTCGAACTCCGCCTGCTTGAACGGCGGGGCGACTTTGTTCTTGACGACCTTGACGCGAGTGCGGTTGCCGACCATGTCGGTGCCGTCCTTGAGCGTCTCGATCCGCCGCACGTCGAGCCGCACGGACGCATAGAACTTCAGCGCCCGCCCACCCGTCGTCGTTTCGGGCGATCCGAACATCACGCCGATCTTCTCCCGCAACTGGTTGATGAAGATCGCCGTGGTGCTGGCGCCGCTGAGGGCCCCGGTCATCTTGCGCAGCGCTTGGCTCATCAAGCGAGCCTGCAGGCCGACATGGCTGTCTCCCATCTCGCCTTCGATCTCGGCCCGAGGAGTCAAGGCAGCCACCGAGTCGATCACGATCAGGGCCAAAGCACCGGATCGCACCAGCGTGTCGGCGATCTCGAGCGCCTGTTCTCCGTTGTCAGGCTGGGAAACCAACAGCGAATCGGTGTCGACCCCGAGCCGTTGGGCATAGTCGGGATCCAGCGCGTGCTCGGCGTCGATGAAGGCGCAGATGCCCCCGCCCGCTTGGGCATTGGCGATCGCATGGAGCGCGACCGTCGTCTTGCCGCTCGATTCCGGCCCGTAGATCTCGACGACGCGCCCGCGCGGCAGGCCACCGATACCCAGCGCGATGTCCAACGCGATGGAGCCGGTCGGAATCACGTCGATGGGTTGCCGGGTGCCCTCGCCGAGTCGCATCACGGATCCCTTGCCGTGCTGCTTCTCGATCTGGGCGAGTGCCGCCTCCAGCGCCTTCGCGCGATCTGCCACCGCCATGACCGGTCCTTTCGTCTGTTCGTCGTGGGCGTCTTCGTTGCTGACAGTAGGCCGACCCACTGACAATCTGGCGTCGCCGAAACCGGGCTGTGGACAACTCCACCCAGCACGTTCCGACGGTGGATAACTTACCGAACAGATGTTCGATAGCGTGCGCGACACGCCGGGTCGGGAAGGCGAGATGCCGTTCCGCGAATCACCGCTCCCGTGCCGCCAGTTCGAGATGCTCCCACACGGCCCGCCAGATCACCTTGCTGTCCTGGCCCGCCTTGATCGCCTCGGCAACCGTGTGGCCACCCAGCGCCGCCAAGACCACCTGCTCCGACCAGGCTCGGGCGTAGCCAGCTCCGAGCGACTTCTCCAAGCGATGCCAAAGTTCGGCTTCGCGCATCGTCAGGCGGCAGTGGCGACTGGCAGCACCGTGACTGCTTCGAAGGCCGAGAGCCGCCGGGCGGCATCTTCGACGACGTCCGACAGCGGCACGTCCAAAGCTCGGCAGATCGAGGCCAGCAATTCCGACGAAGCTTCCTTCTGGCCGCGCTCGACCTCGGAGAGATAACCGAGGCTGACCAATGCCGATCCCGAGACCTCCCGGAGGGTACGACCCTGCGCGACGCGCCGCTCCCGCAGCGCATCGCCCAACACCTCACGCAGGAGGGGAGTCACCTCGCGCAGACGAGGCGTCGCGTCGTGGACCTGATGCATGGGCCAGATCGTACCCGTCGTGGGAAACCGTCACCCGCGACATTCCGGCGACAGACAGCGCCGCCGCGGCAGGGGCCCTCAGGGCGAGGTCAGCCGCGAACCCAGCACGTCCAGAACGGCCTCGACGGTGGCGGCGCGAATCGAGTCACGATCGCCGGCGAGGTGTAGCCGTACCCCATCCGTACGTGCCCTGCCGGACACCGCGACCCAGACCGAACCGGGCGCCTGGCCCTCCTGCCCTGTCGGGCCCGCCACTCCGGTGACCGACACGCCCCAGTCGGAACCGCACACCTGCCGTACGCCCTCGGCCATCGATTCGGCCACCTGCCGAGACACAACCCCGTACGACTCGACCAGGTCCGTGGGCACCCCGACCAGGGCCGTCTTCAGGTCCGTGGCGTACGTCACCAGGCCCCCACGCACGACGTCGGACGAGCCGGGGACCGACGTGAGGGCCGCGCAGACGAGCCCACCCGTCATCGATTCGCAGGTGGCGACGGTCTCACGGCGTTCTCGCAACAGACCGAGAAGCTCCGCGACCGTCACGACGACTGGGCGAGCGCCCGCCGGCGCAACAGATAGGCCTCACGGCAATAGTCGAGGCCCGTCAACACCGTGAGGGCAAACGCGATCAGCATCAGGCCGAACGCCAGCGGCTCCATCACCGCCGGCAAGGGCAAGATGTAGGCCACCAAAGCGATGCTCTGCATGACCGTCTTCAACTTGCCGCCTCGGTTGGCGGCCATGACGCCGTACTTGAGAATGAGGAACCGCAGCAGCGTGATCCCCCACTCCCGGAAGAGAATGATCCCGGTGATCCACCAGGACAACTCACCCAGCAGGCTCAAGCCGACGAACGCCATCCCGGTCAAAGCCTTGTCGGCGATGGGATCCCACAACTTGCCGAACCGGGTGACCAGGCCGTACTTGCGCGCGATCTTGCCGTCGACGACGTCGGTGATGCTGGCCAGCACGAAGACTCCGGCGGCTCCCCATCGCCACGGTGCGAGGTGGGGCTGCGACAACAACATCCACGCGAACAGCGGAACCAGGGCCAATCGCAGCGCGGTCAGCAGGTTCGGCACGTTCAGAGCGCTCGGCTCCGAAGGGCGGGCCGCCTGCTCAGCCGTCACGATGCGCCAACTTCCGCGATGAGGTCGATACCGTCCGAGTCTCGCACCTCTGCTGCGACGATGCCACCGATCGCCGCACCGGACAGCCCAACGACGCGGGTGACTCCGTCGACCTCGGGCCCTTGGTGTTCGGCCCGGCCGACGACGCCGCCGTCGACGGATTCGACGAGCACCCTGACAGGTTCAGAGATGCGGCGCGCGGCCCGGTCTTCCATGAGGGTCAGGACGAGGTCGGCCAGATCGGCGCGCCGTTCCTCGATCACGTGCTCAGGTACGTGCTGGTCGAGCCGGGCTCCTTCGGTGGATTCCTCGTCGGAGTAGGGAAAAACGCCGACGACGTCGAGATCGGCGGCGACGACGAACTCTCTCAGCGACTCGTAGTCGGAGTCGGTTTCACCCGGGAACCCCACGATGACGTTGCTCCGGACACCCGCGCGGGGGCTCGCCTGCCGGATCGTGTCCAGCAGGTTCAGGAACGACTCGGCATGGCCGAACCGGCGCATCCGGCGCAGCACGGGCGCCGATGCGTGCTGGAACGGCACGTCGAAGTAGTCGACGACGACGGGGTTCGACACGATGGCGTCGACGAGCGAAGGACGGATCTCGGCGGGCTGGAGGTACGACAGGCGCACCCAGTCCAGGCCGTCCACCCTGGCCAGCTCGGAGATCAACGTCTCGAGCGCCCGACCCTGACCCAGGTCCTTGCCGTACGACGACGTGTTCTCGCTGACCAAGAACACCTCTTTGACGCCCTGCTCCACCAGCCAGCGTGCCTCGGTGACGATGTCGTCGACGGGCCGAGAGACGTACGACCCACGAAAGGACGGGATGGCACAAAAGGCGCACGTCCGGTCGCAACCCGAGGCGATCTTGAGCGGTGCGTACGGCCCGCGCTCCAGCCTGCTCCTCATCACTCGTGGACCGCTCGCTGGTCCCGCACGCTCACCGAAGCCGGGCACGACGACCGATGCGGCCGCCCGTGGCCGCGAGATCGGGGTGACGGGCAGCAGGGTACGGCGATCCCGCGGTGTGTGGGCGGCCGGCCTCGCGCCCGCCACGATCGCGGTGAGACGTTCGGCGATGTCGGGGTAGGCGTCGAATCCGAGCACAGCTTCGGCCTCCGGCAGAGCGTCAGCCAACTCCTGGCCGTACCGCTCTGCCATGCACCCGACCGCCACCACAGCGCGGGCCTGCCCGTGCTCCTTCAGGTCAGCAGCGGCCAGGAGAGTGTCGACCGAGTCCTTCTTGGCCTGCTCGATGAACCCGCACGTGTTGACCAGTACGGCATCTGCTTCCTCCGGCTCGTCGACGAGCTGGAACCCGCCGGCGGCGAGCCGACCGGCCAGTTCCTCGGAGTCGACCTCGTTGCGGGCGCACCCCAAGGTGACGAGGTGGACACGGGTCGCTTCGGGCACGGGGAGTCAGCCTACCGGTGCCGACTGCCCCGCCCCGGCCAGCGAGACGTTTCAGACCCTGGCCCGGGCCGATCGACCGAGCCCGGATGGACTAGCTTCGCCCTCCGTGAAGCTCACCGCCGCCCACCGCACCGGGATCGCCCTGGCCGTCCCCACCGGGCTCTACGCGGTCAGCTTCGGCGCCCTCGGTGTCGCTGCGGGCCTCTCCATCCTGCAGGTGCAGCTGCTCAGCCTCGTCATGTTCACCGGCGGTTCTCAATTCGCGTTCGTCGGCGCCCTGGCAGGCGGCCCGATGACGGCTGCCGGGTCGGCGGTGCTGCTCGGGGTCCGCAACATGGTCTACGGAGCCGAGATGAACGTCCTTCTGCGCCCGCGCGGACTCTGGGTCCCCCTGCAGGCCCAGATGACGATCGACGAATCGTTCGCGGCCGCCGTAGCCCAAGACGACCTCGACGAACAGCGCCGGGCATTCTGGACCGCCGGAGTCGGGATCTACCTCACGTGGAACACGTTCACCCTGGTCGGCTCACTGTTGGGGGCAGGGTTGGGCGATCCGAAAGTGATCGGTCTCGACGGTGCCGCCGTCGCCGCGTTCCTGGGCTTGTTGTGGCCCCGTCTCAAGAACGCCGATGCCTGGCTGGTCGCCGTCGTGTCGGCCGTGGCAACGGCACTGACCTTCCCGTACCTGCCGGCCGGCGTCCCCCTCCTCGTCGCTGCTGCGGTCGCCGCCGCCCTCGGCATCGCACGCAAGGGGGGCACACGATGACCGTCTGGCTCTGGCTGGGCCTCGCCTGTCTGGCCTGCTACGGACTCAAGCTGGCGGGATACGCCGTACCCGCAGCCTGGGTGGAACACCCGGTCGTCGCACGCGCGACGGCAGCGATGACCGTCGGGTTGTTGGCTGCCCTCGTGGTGTCGAACACCGCCGGTCCGGGCCCGACGCTCGTCGTCGAAGCACGTTTGGCCGCCGCTGCGGCCGCCGTCGTGGCCCTGGTGCTCCGAGCGCCGTTCCCGGTCGTCGTGGTCGTGGGTGCGGTCACAGCCGCGGTGGTACGGCTCCTCGGCTGGGGCTGACCGACCTATCCCCCACTGAGGCTGGCCAACACGTCGTCCAGGTCGTCGGGTTTGACGAGCACTTCGCGAGGCTTCGAGCCTTCGGACGGTCCGACCACTCCCCTGGTCTCCAAGATGTCCATGAGCCGGCCCGCCTTGGCGAACCCCACCCGCAGTTTGCGCTGCAGCATCGAGGTCGATCCCAGCTGGAGGTTGACCACGAGTTGCGCCGCCTCGAGCACGAGGTCGAGGTCGTCGCCGATGTCCTCGGCCACCTTCGCAGCGCCCTCGGCGGGGGCCGACACGTCCTCGCGGTACTGCGGCTGCAGCTGACCCGAGACGTGCGCGACGACCTGCCTGATCTCGTGCTCGGTCACCCAGGCGCCCTGCACCCGGATCGGTTTGCTGGACCCCATCGGCAGGAACAGGCCGTCACCTTGCCCGACCAGTTTCTCGGCCCCGGGCTGGTCGAGAATGACGCGGCTGTCGGTCATCGAACTGGTCGCGAACGCGAGCCGGGACGGCACGTTCGCCTTGATCAGCCCAGTCACCACGTCGGTCGACGGCCGCTGGGTCGCCAACACGAGGTGGATTCCGGCGGCTCGGGCCAACTGGGTGATCCGGACGATCGAGTCCTCCACGTCGCGGGGCGCCACCATCATGAGGTCGGCCAACTCGTCGACGATCACGAGCAGATACGGGTACGGCTCGATCGTACGTTCGCTGCCGGGCAACGGAGTCACCTGGCCGGCCCTCACCGCCTTGTTGAAGTCGTCGACGTGCCTGAACCCGAAGGCGGCCAGATCGTCGTACCGCTGATCCATTTCCCGCACGACCCACTGCAGCGCGTCGGCCGCCTTCTTCGGGTTGGTGATGATCGGCGTGACCAGGTGCGGAATGCCCTCGTAATGGTTGAGTTCGACCCGCTTCGGGTCGACGAGCAGCAGACGCACCTCGTCGGGGGTCGACCGCATCAGGATCGAGGTGATCATCGAGTTCACGAAGCTCGACTTGCCCGAACCGGTGGCGCCGGCCACGAGTAGATGCGGCATCTTCGCCATGTTCGCCACGACGAAGCCGCCCTCGACGTCCTTGCCCAGCCCGACCGTCATCGGGTGGTGGTCGCTCCTGGCCACCGACGAGCGAAGCACGTCTCCCAACGAGACGACTTCTTTGTCTCGATTGGGAATCTCGATGCCGATTGCGGACTTGCCGGGGATCGGCGACAGGATCCGTACGTCCGGGGAGGCCACGGCGTACGCGATGTTCTTGCTCAACGCGGTCACCTTCTCGACCTTGACCGCCTGCCCCAGCTCCACTTCGTAGCGGGTCACGGTCGGGCCTCGCGTGTAGCCCGTCACCGCGGCGTCGATCTCGAACTGCCGGAGCACTTCGGTGAGGCTGCCTACGATCTGATCGGAGGCCTGGCTCCGTGACTTCGGAACACTGCCGGCTTTCAACAGATCGGGCTGCGGCAAGGCATAAACGACGTCTCCGGAGAGCATCTGTTGGTCGCTGCGCAAGGGAGCGGCCGAATGCGCGGGCGCGGGAAGCGGTTCGGGTTCTCGCGCCGGTGCCGGCCGACTGGCTGTCGCGGGCGGATCGGCGATCGGGACCACCGCGAACGCCTCGGTGGGATCGTCGACGCCGTCGGTCTCGTCGGTCACCAACGGCGTGTCGTACGGCTCTGCCACGCCGAGCTCGAGCGCGGGTTTCGCCGGCCCACGCCGAGGCAGCTTGGCGGCTAGTCCCTGGACGGCGCCCAGGATGTCGCTGATCGGTCGACCGATCACGACCAGCAGCCCGAACATCGCCAGGATGGCGAGCAACGGGGTGGCGACCCAGACGGTCAACAGATCGGCGAACAAAGAACTCGAGAGGTAGCCCATCAGGCCACCGGCCTCGCGCACCGCGTCCATCTTGGCCGGCCTGGGCAGGCCTTTGGCGATGTTGACGATGCCCAGAACTCCGAACAGGATCGCGGTCCACCCGACCGCCTGCCGGCCCCAGGGGCCGTTGTGGTCGGGATGCCGCAGCGTGCGCCAGGCCATGGCGGTCAGGGCGACCGGGGTCGCGTAGGCAGCGATGCCGACCACGCTCTGGATCGCCCACCGCGACCACTCCCCCACCGGCCCAGGAATCCCGAACCAGAAGACGGCGACGACCACGATGGCCGATGCCGCCAGCAGCAGGCCCGCGCCGTCGCGACGCAGGCCCGGGTCGAGGTCCCGAGCCCCGGTGCCGATTCCGCGGGCCAGCCCGCCGAGTGCGCGGGCGATCCCCCGCAGGACCACGCTCACGCCTCGCCCGAGTTGCCAAAGGACGCCCCGCTGCGCTTGGGCGCGGGCACGGGACGTCGATGATGTGGAGGATGCCCCCCGGGACCGCGAGTTGGCCGTACTGCGTGAACTACCGGCCGAACTGCGGGACCGCGGCGGGGAAGGTGCACGGGTCGCCATACCAGTGAGCCTACGGGAGGCTGCCGACAGGCCCGGGGACCCGCGCCGCGCCGGCCGACCGATGCGTCAACGACGTGCGAAGTGATCCCAGCCGGCGGGGCCGTCGTACGGCTCCCCGTCGACCAGTACGCCCGGCTCGTCGTCGCACACGCGCCCGACGACCGTCCACTCCGGTGGCACCCGACCCCACGGGAACGTACCGGCCAGCGCGTGGTCCTCGCCGCCGGTCAGCACGTACATCAACGGATCCTTGCCGCCCGTCGCGGCGGCCAGCGCCTGGAGGGGCTCGGCAATCTCGAACCGTTCGGCGTCGAGGTCGATCCGGACCCCGGATTCCTCGGCGATGTGCCCCAGATCGGCGAGGAGACCGTCGCTGACGTCGATCAGCGACGTCGCCCCTTGTCGCTGCGCATCCGGCCCTGCGCCGTAGGCAACGTCGGGACACTGGTACGCCTCCACCAGAGCCCGCGGCGACCTGAACCCCCGGCTCAGGACGGCGAGTCCTCCGGCCGCCCAACCGAGCCGCCCGCGGACGGCCACCGCATCGCCAGGCCGCGCACCGGACCGCAACACGGGCTGACGCCCGCGCAACTCACCGATGACCGTCACCGCGATGGTCACGTTCGGGCCCCGGGTGATGTCGCCGCCGATCAACGACGCGCCGGCTTTCTCACACTCGTCACGCACCCCTGTTGCCAGATCCTTGACCCAGTCGGTTTCTGTCTCGGGCGGGAGGGTCAACCCCACCAGCACCGCCACCTGGTCGGCGCCCATCGCTTCCAGATCGGCGGCCGCCACGGCGACGGACCGACGTCCAAGGAGTCGTGGCGGAACCCAGGCTCGGCGAAAGTGGCTGCCTTCGACGAGCAGGTCGATAGAAGCCACTGCCGACCCGTTGACCAGGAACACGGCTCCGTCGTCGCCAGGACCGACGCTGACCGCGGGTCCCATCGCCAATCCTTGTGTGATTTGGGCTATGAGCCCGAACTCGCCTTCGCCGCCCACCGTGCGTTGACCCATGGACACACGGTAGTCGTCGGACGCTGCCATCTTCCGATCCTCTGGTTCGCATGTCGATCGCACCCGCAGACACCGGGCGATCGACGCGCCAAGAAGGCGTTCACCTCAGACCCGCGGACCAGCAGGAGGCAACCATGTCGTACGACAATGCCTCCTGCCCGCGGGTCTGAGGGTGGGTGCGGAGCAGGTCTCGCACCTCGGCCAGGATCTCGAGGCGGCGTGACTCGGTCGCGGTCAGCACGTAACTTCGGGTCGCGACCAAAGCGACCACCTGCTCCGGGGAATAGGTCGTCGACCAGGGGAAATGCTCCTCGACGACCGGTCCGAACGCAGGTCCCAATCGGATCTCGGGAAGTCCGTCCCAGAGACCAGAAGCTCGCACCTTGATCGCAGATAACTCGCGCAGCCAATCAGAGGCCGGGTCGTCGTCGTTCCAGACCAACCCCAGCCGGCCGGCGGGGCGCAGCACCCGGGCCACCTCGGCGCTCGCCTGCTCCTGGTCGACCCAGTGCCAGGACTGGGCCGCGAGAACAGCATCTGCCGATGCGTCGGGCAGCGGCAGGTTCTCCCCGCGTCCGTTGACACCCCTGATGCCCGGTACGGCTGCACGCAACCCCGCGAGCATCGCCTCCGATGGGTCGACGGCGGTGACGTCCAGGCCGCGGGCCACGAGCAGGCGGGTGAGTTTGCCCGTACCCGCACCGAGGTCGACGACCTGGCGGGCGCCGGGAGGCAACAGCCAATCTACGGCGGCGTCGGGATAGCCGGGGCGCAGAGCGTCGTACGCGTCTGCCGCACCGGCAGACGACCAGGCAGCCGACAGGACCTCGCGCTGCGTCACCGAAGGCCCAGCGGCCGCTCGAGAGCAAGATCGAGCAACCTACTCACCAACGACGTGTAGTCGAGGCCCGAGACTGACCAGAGCAGCGGGTACATCGACGTCGCCGTGAACCCCGGCATCGTATTGAGCTCGTTGACGACGACCGAACCGTCGGGCAACACGAACGTGTCCACGCGGGCCAACCCCTCGACCCCCAGCCGAGTGAACGCCTCCACGGCGAGTGTCTGGACCTGCCGTACCACCTCGTCGGGCAGATCCGCCGGGGCCGCCAGCGTCACCGGCTGGTCGGGCAGGTACTTCGTTTCGAAGTCGTAGAACTTCGACTCGGTGTGCACGATGATCTCGCCGGGCAGCGATGCGGTGGCAGGCTCTGCACCCATCCCGCCCAGGACTGCGCATTCGACCTCCCGCACCCCGACCAGCCCCTGCTCCACGATGACCATCGGGTCGTGCCGACGGGCGAGGTCGATCGCGACCGGCACGTCGGCAGGGTCGGTCACCCGGGTGATCCCGATGGACGAACCGCCACGGGCGGGTTTGACGAACACGGGGTACTCGAGGGTGTTCACCTGCTCCAGGGCAGACGCCGGGTCGGTCCGCCAGAGGGCGTCGGGCACGCTGACGAACGGTCCCACGGGCAACCCTTGCGAGACCAGCTGGAGCTTCATCGCGTACTTGTCTTGGCAGAGCGCACTGGTCAGCACTCCCGCACCGACGTAACGAACGCCCATCATCTCGAACAAGCCCTGGATCGTGCCGTCCTCTCCGAACGGCCCGTGCAGGAGCGCGAAAGCGACATCGATGCGGCACACATCTCTGACCTCGGACCCGTCGCGCACCCCGAGATCGAATCCGTCGGCACCCCGGAGCAGCACGGCGTCGGGGAAGTCGGGCGACACCGTCGGCAATTGGCCGTCGGTGATCGCATACGTGGCTACCACCGATTCAGGCACGATCACCCAACGGCCACCAGGAACGATGCCGACGCACGTGACGTCGAAGCGGTCCCGATCGAGGGCCTTGAGCACGCCGGCTGCGGTCAGACAGGAGATTTGGTGTTCCGAAGAATCCCCTCCGAAGACCAGCAACACCCTCGTACGACTCATATGCGCGCCTCCTGATGGTGGTTGTCGCAGGCGCCCGTCACCCTATGCCCTGGCGGCGTCGACTCCGGACCTACCCCGGGGCTTGGAGCGAGCGGCGGATCGGAACGTGAGTCTTGAGCTTGTCGTCCCAGCGTGTCTCAGGGGCGGGCAACTGCCGTACCTCGGACACCAGATCGGTGATCGCGTTCATGATTCTGTTGGTCGCCTCGGCGACCGTCTCGTGCGTCACGGGAAGCGCGCGCAGGTCGTCGAGTGGAACCGGATCCCCGGCCGTCACCGTGAAGCGGTGTCGTAGGCCGAAGTGGATGGGGAACCTGACCCCTTCAGGCATGAACGCCTGAGCGCCCCACTGACCGATCGGGATCACCGGGACGCCGGTCTCCAGGGCCAGCCGCGCCGTACCCGTGCGGCCCGTCATCGGCCAGCCCTCGGGGTCCTTGGTGAGCGTCCCTTCCGGATAGACAGCCACGCATTTGCCCTCGTCAAGAGCGGATTGAGCCGCCTGAAGAGCTTGAGCGGCGCGATCGGTGCCCCGCTCGACCGGGATCTGCCCGCACGCCCGCGCGAGCCAGCCGATGAACGGTGATCGAAAGAGCTGGATCTTGCCCAGGTAGCGGGGCCACCGACCCGAAAAGATCAGGAACAGGCCGACCACGATCGGGTCGAAGTTCGACGTGTGGTTGGAGACGACGACCACGCCGCCGTCCTGCGGAATCTTCTCCTGTCGGGACCACTCACGACGGCCCAGAATGCGGGACAGGGTCGACGCAACGATGGCCAGCCGGCGAAAGGCTGGCTCAGCCGGTTCGTGGTTGACCTCGGACAAGGCGGGGTACGGATCGTCCGGAATGGTCCATCCCCCGCGCATCGGCCCCTCCGCCTCGTCGTCGGCGTGACCCTACACGGATGTGCATGGCTCTGGGGCCTGAGTGAGACGGAAGTCGTCAGGGCGGGGAGGCGGCTCGGTCAGGCGTGGTCGGCGCGTTACTGTCCGATCAGGCCTTCGAACCGAGTGCCCGACCTGAACCGGATGTAGTCCTTGGCATCAGCGTCCTTGCGAGCCCCGGTCTTGGGATTGCGAACGGTTCTGGCTTCTCGGTGCAGCCGTTCGAAGATCCCGAACCCCGAGATCGCCACGCGCCCGACGCGAGCCGTTTCGATCGCGATGGTGTCCACGACCGCTCGCAGAGCTTGCTCTGCTTCCACCCTGTTTCCGTTGTAGAAACGACGGGCGATCGAGTCGACCAACTCGCCCTTGTTCATGCCTGCCCCTCCCCCGTACACCTCGATGGGGCACCGCGGGAGCGCGGTTCCTCTAGGGCGCAATCGTAGTCCCGTCTGCGCACTACGGTAAGGAAAACGTCAGGCGAATCAAAGCTCAACCACGCTGCCGCAGCGGCCGGCATGCACGCCGAGTGCCCTAGTCAGCCCGCCGTACGTGCAGGAATCGTCCGCGGTTTGAACGATGGCCGGCGGGCTTCGTACGCTGCGATCGCGTCGGCGTCGCGCAAGGTAAGACCGATGTCGTCGAGGCCGTTGAGCAGCCTGTAGCGGGTGTAGTCATCGATGTCGAAGGGGTACGACTGAGCCCCGGCCGTGATCGTGCGATCCTCCAGACTGACGTCGATCGGCGCGCCCGGGCTGCCCTCGGCGAAGGCCCACAAAGCCTCGACCACGCTCTGCGGGACGGTGGCGATGAGCAAGCCGGCCTTGCCCGAATTCGACTTGAAAATGTCGCCGAACCGCGACCCGATCACGACCTTGAAGCCGTAGTTCTGCAACGCCCAGACGGCATGCTCGCGCGACGAACCCGTGCCGAAATCAGGACCGGCCACCAGGATGCTGCCCTGGTCGTACGGCGGCTGGTTCAGCACGAACTGGGGGTCGTTGCGCCAGGCGGAGAAGAGGCCGTCCTCGAAGCCCGAGCGGGTGACCCGCTTGAGGTAGACCGCCGGGATGATCTGGTCGGTGTCGACATTGCTGCGCCGCAGGGGCGTGGGGATGCCCGAGTGCGAGGTGAACGTGTCCATGCGAGGACTCCTTACAGGTCGGACGGCGCGCTGAGCGTGCCACGGATGGCGGTCGCGGCGGCGACGGCCGGTGAGACGAGATGGGTACGGCCACCCTTGCCTTGGCGGCCCTCGAAGTTGCGGTTGGACGTCGACGCGCTGCGTTCGCCCGGTGCCAGGGTGTCGGGGTTCATGCCCAGGCACATCGAGCAGCCAGCCTCGCGCCATTCGGCGCCCGCGTCCTTGAAGACAGTGTCGAGACCCTCGGCCATGGCTTGGAGCCGTACCCGAGCGCTGCCGGGAACCACAAGCATCCGCAGGCCGTCAGCAATGTGGTGCCCCTGCAGGACCGATGCGGCCAGGCGCAGATCCTCGATCCGGCCGTTCGTGCACGATCCGAGGAACACCGTGTCCACCCGGATGTCGCGCATCTTCGTGCCGGCCGACAAGTCCATGTAATCCAGCGCCCGCTGAGCGGCAGCCTTTTCGACCGGGTCGGTGAAGTCGTCGGGCGAGGGTACGGCATCGCCCAGCCCGACACCCTGGCCGGGATTGGTCCCCCACGTGACGAAGGGGGTCAGCGTCGTGGCGTCGAGGGTCACCTGATGATCGAACCTCGCGTCCGGATCGGTGAACAGCGTCTTCCAGTACGCCAGCGCCGCATCCCACTCCCCGCCTTCGGGCGCGTGCGGCCGGCCTTTGAGGTAGTCGAACGTTGTCTGGTCGGGAGCGACCAGACCGGCGCGAGCGCCCCATTCGATGCTCATGTTGCAGATGGTCATGCGACCTTCCATGGACATGGTCTCGATGGTGTCGCCGCGATACTCCACGACGTAGCCGGCCCCTCCGCCCGTGCCGACCTTGGCGATCAAGGCCAGCACGACGTCCTTCGCGGTGACTCCTTCGGGCAGGTCACCCGTGATCGTCACCGCCATCGTCTTCGGCTTGGCCTGCGGCAGGGTCTGGGTGGCCAACACGTGCTCGACCTCCGAGGTGCCGATGCCGAACGCCAGCGCACCGAACGCGCCGTGAGTGGCGGTGTGCGAGTCACCACAGACGATCGTCATGCCAGGCTGGGTGATCCCCAGCTGCGGGCCGATGATGTGCACGACGCCCTGGTCCTTGTCCCCCAGGGAGTGGATGCGAAGCCCGAACTCCTCTGCGTTCTTGCGCAGGGTGTCGACCTGCAGCCGCGACACGGGGTCTGCGATCGGCGCGGTGATGTTGAGCGTCGGGGTGTTGTGGTCCTCGGTCAGCAGCGTGAGGTCGGGCCGACGCACCGGGCGGTCGTTGAGGCGAAGGCCGTCGAACGCCTGCGGGCTGGTCACCTCATGGGCGAGGTGGAGGTCGATGTAGAGCAGGTCGGGAGTGCCGTCGCCGGCCCTCACCACGTGGTCATCCCACACCTTCTGGCTCAGTGTCCTGCCCATTCCAGGCCTTCCTCGCGGTCGTTGCCCGGCCTCTGTGGCCGTGGCCTCATCCTAGGACTGGACTGCCCGATTAGTGAGACGCTAGTATCACCATATGGACAATTCGAGTGGAGTCGGCGTTCTCGACAAGGCAGCCCTCGTGTTGAGCGCCCTGGAAACGGGCCCGACCACGTTGGCCGGCCTCGTGACCGCCACCGGGCTGGCCCGGCCGACCGCCCATCGCCTGGCCGTGGCGCTCGAACACCACCGGCTGGTGAGCCGTGACCTCCACGGGCGATTCGTGCTGGGGCCTCGCCTCACCGAACTGGCCTCGGCCGCCGGGGAAGACCGACTCTTGGCCACGGCCGGGCCCATCCTGGCACGCCTGCGAGACATCACCGGCGAGTCGGCTCAGTTGTTCCGGCGTCAGGGCGATCTGCGGATCTGCGCCGCGGCGGCAGAACGACCGTCGGGCTTGCGCGACACGGTGCCGGTCGGGTCCCAACTGACGATGAGCGCAGGATCGGCCGCTCAGGTGCTGCTGGCGTGGGAGGAGCCCGAGCGGATTCAACGGGGGCTGATCGGCGCCAATTTCTCGGCGGTGGCCTTGTCAGCCGTTCGGCGACGCGGCTGGTGCCAGTCGGTGGCCGAGCGTGAACCCGGCGTGGCGTCGGTGTCAGCCCCGGTGAGGTCTCCCTCGGGCAAGGTGATCGCTGCGGTCAGCGTCTCCGGCCCGATCGAACGATTGACCCGGCAGCCCGGTCGCCTGCACGCGGCGGCTGTCATGGCCGCCGCCGAACGGCTGTCGGAGGTGCTGCGCCGGACCGGCGCCACCGAGTGATCCCACCGGCCTCCTCGGCACAAGCGCCGTCAGTTCAGGCCCCGTCGGCCGTCCTGATGGTTCGGCCCAGTCACTTCTGCGTCAATCCGGAGACAGCCGACAACGCGTTCCAGGTGACCCGGACGCCCGCGTCGCACGCCCTGCGGCTCGCCGCTGCGGCAGAGCATGACCAGGTCGTGGCTACCCTGCGCGATGCGGGAGTGCAGGTGCACGTCGTCGAAGACACCGACGCGGTGACGCCGGATTCGACCTTCGTGAACAACTGGATCTCGACCCACCCGGACGGGACGATCGCGGTCTATCCCATGTCCTCCCCTGCTCGACGCCGTGAACGGCGCTCGGACATCGTGGACTGGCTACGCCGTACGTACCTTGTGACCCGCGTCCTGGACTACACCGCAGCCGAACGAGAGTGTGCCTTCTTCGAAGGCACCGGCGCGCTGGTGATCGATCACCAAACCGGCACCGGATTCGTCGGTCTGTCGCACCGAGCCGATCGGGGTCTGGCACGGCGGGTCTGCGCCGACCTCGGGCTCGATCCGGTGCTCGTCGAGACTGCCGACCGCCACGGGCGACCGATCTATCACACGAACGTCTGGCTGTCGGTGGGCAGCGGGTTCGTCGTGTGGTGCCCTGAGGTCGTCGATGCCGACGCCCGCGATCGACTGCGTCGCCGGTTCGCCGAGACAGGACGTGACGTGGTGGACATCACGGCCGACCAGATGGCGCGCTTCGCGGGCAACGTGTTGGAGGTGTCGTCGCTTACCGGGCCTGTGCTTGCCATGTCGCAGGCGGCTTTCGAGGCCTACACCGTCGAACAGCGGGACGTGTTGAGTCGCCACGCCAGGATCGTCGCGGTCGGAATGCCCACGTTGGAGTTGTCCGGTGGCTCGATGAGGTGCCTGCTGGCCGGCCTTCACCTTCGGCGACGGTGAATCCGGGAACTGGGCGGGTTCCAGCGGCACGAACGACGGCACAGGAGGGCTTCTCTGCGATTATTCGCAGAGAAGCCCTCCTGTGCCGTCGTTCGTGCCAGGTGAGTGGTTCACGAGGTCGTCGACCAGCCCGGTCAGCACGGTTGCCAGCACGAACAGGACCACGACCGGACGGAGCGTCGAGCCGTACGTGCGGCTCATCGCCGTGCAGGTCGGCGTCGGCGACGCTGTTGTTTCGGAGGCGACCAGGTGCCCCGCTCGCCGAACATCGGCTGACCGGTGAGGACCCGCCAGACCAGGGTGGTCGGCACGTCCTTCCCGGTGATCGCGTATTGCAAAGTCGAGTCGTCGTACAGCACTTCGATCTGGTCGCTGAGCGCCGAAGGTTTGCCGACGACGACGAGTTCGTCACCCAACCGAAGGGTCGTGTCGAGGTCGGGCACGAAGGTCGACACCCCGTCCCGAACCAGCACCAGCGGCACGATGGCCAGCATGCGGTCCCGTTCGCTGGGGTCTCTCAGGATGTCGCCCAATCGGATGCTCTGGATGGGAATCCGCCGAGCGACGGCCGGAGCATCGTCGTCGATCTCGATCCGTTCGACGCCTGGCGTCTGGCTGCCACAAGCGTCGACCACCCGCGAGAGGAGGCCTGCGGCCCATTCCTCCGACTGGTGCAGGGCGTGGGCGACGAACTCCCAGTACGCAGGTGTGACGAGCCGGGCCAGCACCTCCCGTACGAGCAAATCCTTCGGATCGAACACCATGTCGGGGGCGAAGGCTTCCACGAGGGCGGCCGCGCCAGGGCCGTGCTGTCTCATCGCGAGGAACACGCCTGGATGGTCACGACGCGTCTTGGCCCCGAGCGCGAGGTTGAGGGTGTCGGATCCGGCGGCGAGCACGAGCCCCTCCACCCCCGCGACGTCCGGAGTGCCGTCCTTGGGGTCGACCCGGCGTACGTCCATGCCGGCCGCCTTCAGGTCACTCGCGACCTCGCGCGCGAACCGGCCCTCGCCGTACACGATCCACCGACCGGCCCCCATTCCTTCCGGGAGCTCGGGCATCGCCGTCCCGACGGGGTTCAGCAAGAGAATCGCCAGCTTGTACGCCGAAGGTCGCGTGAGAGCGACCAGGAGATACTGTCCGGCGGCGTCGTACGGGTTGACGATGTCCGCCGCCTTGAACGCCTCCATCGAGTCCGCGACCTCAGGCGACTTGCAGAAGGCCAGCACGGGCACGCGGGGTCGCAACAGTGTGGCCGACATGACAACGTCGAGATTGACCGATTCGTCGTCGGTCAAGGCGAGCACCCCCACGCACTGGCGCCGGTCGAGCCCGGCCAACCCCATCACGCTCGGCAAGTGGGCATCACCGAGCAGTCCCGGCGCGTCGTTGTGGAGTTGGTCCATGGCGAGCTTGTCCAAGCTGGCCTGGTTGTTGTCGACGACCACCATCCGTTTGCCCCGGTCGTCGAGCTCGCGCGCGACCGCACGGCCTGCGTAGCCGTACCCCGCCAAGATGTAGAAGGGCTCCCGGATCCCGACGACACCCCGCCGGAAATTCTGGGTCGCCAGCGCGCGCTTGAAGCCGGCGTCCTGCAGCAGGGTGAGCAGCGTGCCCAACGAGTACGCCCAACCCGCCACCGACAGATAGATCGCCACCGTGACGACGATCCGCTGCTCGATGCTGAACGCCGAGGGAATTTCGCCGAAGCCGATCGTGGTCATCGTGTAGGTGATGACGTAGAAAGCCTCGAAGATGCTCAACCGGTGCGGGGCTCCCGACGCGTCGGTGCCGGGGGCCAACGCGAGTGCTGTGATGGAGACGGCGACGATCCCGATCAGGCTGATCAGGGGCGCTCGCATGCGCCGGAGGACGAGGAAGACCGCAGCCGTACCCAGCAACGCGGTCGGCACCCGGACGCGGTGGCGTCTCAGGTACGCCGCAGAGGCGTTGGTCGTGCGGTTCCGCAGGTCCATGGCTCAACGCCGGCGGAACGCCGCCGTGTCCACGACGAGGAGCACCATCGACATGATGTTGGCGACGAAGGCTCCACCCGAGAGCGAAACGACGGCCGAGATGTACTCCGCGGAGAGGCCTTGGGGCTGAGCTTGGGCCCACACGAAGACCACGGTGGCGGCTGCCAGTTGGATGTCGGCGACCAGGCTGGTGGCCAGGTGCAGTGCCCCGATTTGGGTTCGGTCGCCGAACTTGAGCACGGTGGCAATGAGGTTGACGACGAGCGCCGCGTACAGCTCCCACTGGTTGTGCAAGTGCGCGTTGGAGATGTCGCCGACGAAGAATCCGAAGTTCAACGTGGCAGCGAGCACCACGAAGAACCCGAAGACGACCTTCTCGAAGTTCATACACGGCACGGTAAGCCAGTTGGCCTCCCGTCGCAGGGGGTTCGGGTCGGCCGAGGCTCAGACGTGCCTGGTCGAGGGGTACCGAGCCATGACGTCGGCGTTGTAGGCGTCCAACTTCTGCAGGTCGGTCAGGAGCTTCTCCACCGGCACACCCTTGACGAGCAGGTCGAAGCCCTTGCGACCCCGTGCGGCGGCGGCGGCCCGATCCTCGGCGGTCCACAGCGCCTGGGTCCGCATGTGGTCGGTGTGCTCGGCGAAGTAGTACGACACCGCCTGAGAACTGAACGCTTGCGCCATCAGATCGTTGGCGAAGGCGATCGACGATGGCTGTTGCTCGGCCCAGTAGGCGGTGTCCGGCGTCGTGAGCGGCACGTCATCGAGCCTGCCCAGGATGTCGTACGCCGCAACGGTCAGGTCGCCGAACGGGTCGTCCCCGCCCAACTCGGCGAAGGTCTTCGCAATGTCACCGGAGAACAGGCCGGAGATCGCGTCGATGTAGAGCATCGGCACCTTGTGGGTGTCGAAGATATCTCGGATCACCGGTGCGATGAACAGGTTGGCCGGCCCGTGCAGGCTCGTGAAGACGATCCGCCTGAATCCCTGTCGGATCAGGGACTCCGAGAGGGCGTACAGGTAGTCGATCGACGCTCTCACGCTGAGCTGGGTCGTCCCGCGACCGGAGACGGTTGCGCCCGCGTACATGTACGGCAGGTTGTGCAGGACGAGCGAATCGGTGCGTTCGGCCAGCAGGAGCGCCATCGCTTCGCTGAGCACGCTCTCTGCATCGAGTGGCAGGCCGCCGTGAAGCTCCGTGACGCCGGAGGCGACGAACAGCACGTCGCTCCTGTCGAGGTACGCCTCGACCTCGTCGTTCGTGCAGCGGGACAGGAAACGGGTTCTCATGAGTTCACTCCTTCGGGATGGGTACGGCATTGGGCCGGTCCGCGCCGGTGGCGGACCGACCCAGGAGGTGGTCAGGCTTGCGTGGTCCGGGCCTCGCCGAGCTGGTTGAGGTCGACCTTGGCAGTCTCTCGCGCAGAGAGGGCCGAGAGTGCGGCGACCGTGGTGCAGGCTGCCGCGAAGATGGCGACCGGCAGCCAGCCGGTGGTGCCAGGACGTTGGATCGCGGTCATGATCGCGGGAGCGAATCCGGCCACGATGAAGCCGAGCTGGGTGCCGAGCGCTGCGCCGGTGTAGCGGACCCGGGTCGGGAACATCTCGGTGTAGAACGAAGCGCCGACCGCGTTCGCGCCGGTGGACACGAGCGTCATCAGGATCAGGGCACTGATGAAGTAGAGGAAGTTGCCCGTGGACAGAGCGGCGAAGAACAGGAAGAACAGAAGCGCAGTGCCCAGCATTGACGCAGCGAAGATCGGACGCCGGCCCACGCGGTCGGACAGGCGGGCCCACAGCGGTTGGGCCACGAGACCGAGGACACCGATCGCAATACCAGCCGTCAGGTAGACGTTGGCGGCCATGCCGACGGTCTTGGTGGCGTACGCGAGCCCGAAGACGTTGATGGCCGAGCCGCTCACGGCCAAGAGCGAACAGCACATGACGCGGAGCAGAGCCGGCCAGTGGTGGGTGATCACCTCGGCGACGGGCACATTCGACTCCTTCGCCTCGGGACCGGATGCGTCCTTGACGGCGTGGAAGGCAGCGGTCTCGGCGACCTGCTTGCGGATCCAGAGGGCGATCAGCATGAGCGGTCCGGCGGCCAGGAACGGCACCCGCCAGCCCCAGTTCATGAGCACGTCCTTCGGCATGGAGGTGATCGCGATGAACGCCAACGAGCCGAGCAATGTGCCGAGCGACGTGCCCTGCATGGTCCAGGACGCGTACAAGCCGCGCTTCCCGTCGGGGGCGTGCTCCACCGAGAGCGAGTTGGCCCCGGCCTGCTCGCCACCGGCCGACAGGCCCTGGCACAAGCGAAGGACGATCAAGAGGATCGGGGCCGCGATACCGATGGTGCCGTACCCAGGCAGGCAGCCGATCAAGAACGTCGCGATTCCCATCAAGGTGAGGACCCAGACCAGCGTGTTCCGGCGACCGAACTTGTCGCCCAGGCTGCCGAAGACGATGGCACCCAGCGGCCGGGCGACGTACGCCACGCCGAACGTGCCGAACGATGCCAGCAAGCTGCCGGTGTCACCGAGCGGAGCGAAGAAGACAGGCCCGAAGATCAGAGCGGATGCGGTCGCGAAGAGGGTGAAGTCGTAGTACTCGATCGTGCTGCCGACGAGCGCCGAAACGGCCGCCTTCTTGGCCATTGTCGCGTCTTGAGAAGTCTCCTTCGGAACTGTTTGCGTCATCTGTCCTCCACTGGATTGGGCTGTTTGGTCGCGCGTTTCCCCTAGTAGATGACGGGTTGGAAGGCTTGTCAAAGCGGCAATCCGCGAGATCCGAGCCATGCGCACGGTCACATTCCGGCCCATTTTCGTCACCGGTCGCCGGGCCACGTGGAAACCAACGAGTCAGCAGGAAACATGTGATCGGTCACAAGATTGACAACACTCGGCAATAGACTGGGGCGACCACGGCGAAGGCGAGGCGGCACCATGGCTGATCCGATCGGACCTTCGATCCGTGACGTCGCCCGACTGGCCGGGGTGTCCCATCAAACGGTCAGCCGTGTGCTGAACAACCCAGCAGCCGTCGCAGCTTCGACCCGGATGCGCGTCGACCGGGCCATCGCGCAACTGGGGTATCGGCCCAACGTCGCCGCCCGCGCCCTCAAGACTCATCGGTCGCAACTGGTCGGAGTGCTGGTGGCACGCAATAGCTTGTTCGTCGCCCAGGACGGCCTTTCACGGCTCGAGATGACCCTGCGTGACCGAGGCATGCGCGTTCTGATGTCGGGGTTGGCCGGCAGTTCGCGGTCCGACGCTCGGCACAGCGTGGCTCCCCTGTTGGCTCAAGGTGTCGATGCCGTGGTGATCGCGGCCAACGAAGCTGGCGCTCGGGAGCTTGCGTACGAGTTGGCCGGGGCCTACCCGGTCGTCGTGCTCACCCCTGGGGTGACCGCCGAGGCCGGTTTGAGTAGCGCGGCGATCGATCTGGCGGCCGGCGTCAAGGACGTCGTTGCGCATCTGGTCGGCCGCGGCGACCGACTCCTCCGCCACATCGCCGGGCCTCCCACGTACACCACCACCGCTGCTCGCGCGACAGCGTGGATTCACGAACTCAATCACCGGGAACTCCCGGTGCGCCCGATCGTGAACGTCGTGAACACGGCCCAGGGAGGGTACGACGCTGCTCGGACGATTCTCGACCACGACGTCCCCGACGCGATCTTCTGTTTCAACGACCTCGTGGCGATCGGAGCGATCAGAGCCCTCCACGCACGTGGATTGAGGGTTCCCCACGACGTGGCGGTCGTCGGTGTCGACGACATGCCCGGCGCGGACCACCTGCTTCCGAGCCTCACGACGCTCAGGCAACCGTTGCAGGATCTAGGCGAGGTGGGTGCGACCCTGCTGCTGGAATTGCTAGCCGGGCAACCCGCACGTTCGGCTCTGATCGCCCCCGAGTTGGTGGTCAGGGAGTCGTCGGCAGGCACACGCGAGCGTGGCTCGTGAGCCCCGACCACCCCATCCCCAGGGGGGTATCTGGTACGGTCGGGCTGTCCTGGACCGTCACCTCGCCGAGGATGGAACCGTGCCGACCATCACGCTGACCCACTCCAATTTCCACGAGACGGTGGCTCACGCGCCGATCGTCCTGGTCGACTTCTGGGCCGCGTGGTGCGGGCCGTGCCGGATGTTCGCGCCGATCTTCGAAGCCGCGTCGGAGAAACACCCCGACATCCTGTTCGCCAAGGTCGACACCGAAGCTGAGCGCGAGTTGGCCGGCCAAGCAGGCATCACCGGGATCCCGACGCTCATGGCCTTTCGAGAGGGAATCCTGATCTATCGACAAGCTGGCGCATTGCCCGCGCAGCAGTTCGAGCAACTGATCGGCCAGATCTACGCCGCCGACATGGACGACATCAGGCGTCAACTCGCCGACCTCGGCGACGATGCCGAACGGATCTAGGGTGTCAGGAGCGTCCGAGCCCATCGCCCCGTGCCGCCGCTTGATGTGGAGTTGATCAGCACCCACAAGACCAGGATGCCCATGCCCGGGAAACGATAGACCCCGTATGACTGGTAGCCCACGGGTGGCCGGACCTCGGTGGTCCAGACCGTGGCGCCTCGGTCGACAGCGGCCAACCTGACGACACTTCGATGATCGTCATCCGCCCAGATGATGAGCCTTTTCGTGTCGCAGAAGGTGCCCAGTGAAAGCGGAGCCGTCAACGGGCTGGCCATCTGCCACCTCTGCCTCCCCGCACCGTCGTAGGCGGTGATCGTGTTCGACTCCTCGAGCATGTAGACACTGCCCGCACAAATGCCGAGGGGTTGGCCCGGCCACGTCCCCAGTTGGTTTCCTGACGCGTCGAATGCGAACACTTTCTCGTCGGCTTCGTCGGAGACCACTAGGCTCACGGGCAGGGAACCGTCATCGGCACTAGGGTCGCTGGGCCCAATCCGCCGCCCGGGCCTAGAACCCAGCGTCACCGTGCGCACCCCCCTGGAGTCGGTGAGGTAGGCATCGCCCGAGGCGGTAACGACCCCTACCCTGTTGCCGGTAAGCCGGTAGACCGTGCTGCCTTCTGGGATGTCAGGAGGAGTCGATCCATCCAGGCGCGCCGCATAAAAGGAAATGATCCCCCTGTTGTTCACATAGGTCGTCAGACAGATCACGTCGGGTGCCCCGAACCACCCAATTGATTCGCGACGGCTGCCGGCCGGGGCTTGGACGGTCCTTTGCCACCTGATGTTGCCGGCTTCGTCATACGCGGCCAGGGTGGCGCGGACCGGGGTGTCCTGCCGCTCCATCGAAATCCAGCCGCCAGAGGGAGGAGCCAACCAGAACTCGGGATTGCCAAGCAGGGCGATTCGCCCTCGTTCCGATCCACTGCGCACGTCGTATTGTACGATCGCCCCTCCGGCCAGACAGGCCAACGGCTTGGCGGGCCGATCGACAATTTTGCAATCGCGCAGCCCTGGCAGACTCGCTGCCCAGAGTTGTCGGCCCGAGGCGCGGTCAGCGACCTCCACTGAACCGCTGTCACCCAAGCTGACTGTGAGTACCAGGTCCGCGTAAGGCGGCCCTAACGGGGTAACTTGCCCGTTCTTACTGTCGACACCCTGCCACGCCACGTGAGGTGCCTTGTCCATGACCGGCACGACACCGAACGTTCCGACAATCGTCGAAGTATCCGGCAGGAATCTCGGAACTACCACGGTGATCACAACGGCCGCAACGGTGACGACGGCCACCAGGGCGAGAATGATCGGGAGCTTGCGCTTGGGCTTGGCCTGCTGGGCTGCCAGGGGTTGACCAGGCTGGCCGTACCCCTGCTGACCGTACGCCGGAGGCACAGCCTGGCCGTACGCCTGCTGACCGTACGCCGGAGGCACAGCCTGGCCGTACCCGGCGACGGGCGGCTGACCCTGGCCCCACGGCCCCCCGGGCTGCGGAACCGGAGACCCCGCCTGCCCGTACGTGCCAGGCACCGCAGCCGCCGGCTGACCGAGTCGCGACCCGCACCGGCCACAGAACACCGCCCCCAAGGCATTGTCTTGGCCACAGTGTGAACACCTCATGAGCGTCCCCCTCGCTTGAGTGCGAGCTCATCCTAGGGGCAGACCCGGGCCACTAGGATCCGAGAGTGCTGGGTGACGCGCTGGAACCGCTGTTGACGCGGTACGAGGACTGGATGACCCTCGACGACGACGCCGTGGTCGAAGACCGGGAGGAAGACCCGACCCAGATCCGCGCACTGCAACTGGTCCTCCGGCTGGAGAGGACTCCGGCGCCGAGTTGGCACTCCGCGCTCGCCCTCGCCGCGTCGGCGTGCGCGCTCGTTTGTCTCGATCCCGCCTGGGCGCCGGAGGTCGAGGCCTACTGCCGGGGGCACATTCGCAAGGTCACCCGTCGGGCTCGGGGTGCGCAGTGGGAGGCGACGGCTGACCTCCCGTCGGTCCTGGTCATCGACGGTCCCACCGAGGTGCGAGCCGTCGTACCCGGCCTCGTCACCGACCTCGACAAACGGATCGCCAAACTCCAGGTCGGGGGCACCGACGTACCGCTCGACGCCCCCACTCCCCCGCCGCCCGGAGCCCTCCGGGTGTACGTGAACGACGAGCCGCCCCTCACGGTCGGCAAGCTCATGGCCCAGACCGGACACGCCGGAATGCTCGCGGCGGCGCTGCTGGCGCATGACGATCAGGGACGTCTCCAGCAGTGGTACGACGCAGGCTGCCCGGCCCACGCCTCCCGGGTCCCGGCCGCCGACTTCTCCGCGCGCTGCCACGCGCTCTCCGATCCCCAAGCGGCGTGGGAGAACCACGGACTGGTTGCCGTGAGGGACGCCGGGTTCACCGAGGTCGCTCCCGGCACGATCACCGTGCTCGGAGAGTTCCCCACCGGGCCGCGCTCATGATCACGATTCAGTTAGCCCGGGAGCTGGCTACGGCAGGTCTGTCCTGGTCGCCCACGTCGGGGGATCGGTTCGTCGTACCCAACCGCGACATGGACAACGAGGTGTTCCACGTCGCCGAGATGACCATCGAGGTCCACACCCACCATGGCGCCGGGGTCGTCAAGTTCAACGGTACGACCGAATGGGCGTTGGACTCGATCCCCGCGTCGTCGGTGCTCTGGCTGCCCCGCGAGGACCAGTTGCGCACGTCATTGGGTACGGCGTTCGTCGCCCTCGACCACGAAGACACGAACTGGGTCGTGTCGTACCTCTCGCACGGCCAAGTGGCCCGGGTGCGCGACGGGGATGCCGAGTGCGCGTATGCCCGCGCCCTGCTCGCGGTAATCGCCGCACGCTGAGGCGTAACCTTTCCGCTGTGTTCGGTATGTTCGGCGACCTTTCCACCATCACGATTCCCCGTCCGGACGGGACGCAGCTCGCTCTGCTCGAAGCGGCGACCGAGAGTCCGCGCGGGGTCGTCTTGTGCGTGCACGGGTTCACCGGCGCCAAGGAAGACTTCCTTTTTCTCCTGCCCGAGTTGCAGCAGCAGGGCTGGACGGCCTACGCCATGGACCTCCGGGGCGCCCACCAGTCGACGTCGGCCGGGCCGTACGACCTCGACGAACTCGCCGCCGACATCGTCGCTGTCGCCCACCGGATCGGCCCGAACGTGCACCTGGTCGGCCATTCGTTCGGCGGTTTGTCGGCCCAGCGCGCAGTCATCGCCAATCCGCAGGTGTTCGCGTCCCTGACGCTCATGTGCTCGGGACCGGCGGGGTTGTCGGCCGAACCTGACCTCGTGCCGATCACGATCGAGCGGGTCACCCGGTTCCGGGCCGAACTCGAGGGCAAGTCGATGAGCGAAGCCTGGGATGCCAAGACGGCCCACGAGAACGTCGAGATGCATCCGGCCATGGCGTCGTTCCTGAAGGACCGATTCGTCTCCGGCGACCATGCGGCTGCCCTGCGCAACATCGACGACCTGCTGGGCGCCGAAGATCGCATCGACGAGGTGGCGACGTCCGGGGTACCGGCCTACGTCATGTACGGCGCCAACGACGGCACCTGGAATCAGGCCACCCAGAACGAGATGGCCGTACGGCTGGGGACCGTGGCCGTCTCGATTCCCGAGGCCACCCACATGCCTCAGTTGGAGAACGTCGACGCCACGGTCGAGGTGCTCGTCGCCGACTTCACCGACGCCGATCAGCGGGCCGGCTGACGGTCCAGCTGGGGCTCGAACTCAGTAGGCCATCTGCATCGCGACCCGAACCTCGTCCAGCGTCGCGTCGGCTACTTCGTTGGCCTTCGCGTTCCCGGCGGCGAGCACCTGGCGCAGGTACGTCTCGTCCTGCTCCAGCTCCGCGCGTCTCGCGCGCAGAGGAGCGAGTCCCTCGTTGACGGCCTCGGTCACCAGCTTCTTGAGTCCGCCGCCGCCACTGTCGCCGAGTTCGGCAGCCACGTCGACAGGATCCCGTTCGAGGAACAAAGCTGCCAGATTGACGAGGTTCGAGACTTCGGGGCGCTTGTCGGGCTCGTACGTGATGTGCCGGTCCGAGTCGGTCACGGCCTTCTTGATGAGCTTGGCAGTCTCGTCGGCGGTCATCCGCAGCTCGATGACGTTGCCCTTCGACTTGCTCATCTTGGCGCCGTCCATGCCGAGGATGTTGACCGCGCGTAGCGACAAGAGTGCTTCTGCAGCAGGGAAAACCGGCCGCTCTGGTACGGCTCTGCCGTACCTCTCGTCGAACCGCCGCGCGATCAGCCGGGTCTGTTCGAGGTGAGGCAACTGGTCTTTGCCGACCGGAACCAGGTTCGCTTTGCAGAACAGGATGTCGGCGGCCTGGTGCACGGGGTAGGTCAGAAGCAGCCCCGACATGGGGCGGTCACCGGTCGCGTCGAATTCGGACTTCACCGTCGGGTTCCGCCGCAGTTCGGCATCGGTGACCAGCGATAAGAACGGCAGCATCAACTGGTTGAGGGCGGGGATCGAGGAATGCGTGAAGATGGTCGTCTTGGTCGGGTCGATGCCGGCCGCCAGATAGTCGGTGACGAGCGACAGGACTCGCTCTCGGATCGGACCGACACCGTCGCGATCGGTGATGACCTGGTAGTCGGCGATCACGACGAACGTATCGACGCCGAGGTTCTGGAGGTGAACCCGGCTCGTCAAGGATCCGAAGTAGTGCCCGATGTGCAGGTTGCCGGTGGGCCGGTCGCCGGTCAACATCCGGAAGGCCGACGGGTCGACCTCCAATTGGCGGCGGATCTCGGCAGACCTGGCCGTCGTTCTCGCCAGGGATGCGTCAGACGTGCTCTGGGCGAGGTCGTCTCCAGCGTCGACGTTCGGGTTCTCAACGGTGGTGGACATGGTGGATTCCTTTCCCGAAGGCGACGGCCGAACATGACGAAGCGACCGTCACCGACGGTCGCTTGATTGGTTCGCAGAAGAGAGTCGAGCGCCGTCAGTCCGACGGCTGCCAGGACCCGCTGTGTTGCATGGCAGGGATGTTAGCACCTGCCGGCCGGCGTGGACTCGGCCATTCCGTCGGGGCGGATCGGAGGTGGAGCCCGGACGCAAACTGCCCTCGAATGTGCATTTTGAACGTGCCAATCGAATCCGACCCCGATTGAGAGGCAGTTTCGGTACGCGCGGCCGGGGGCGGGGTACGGCAGCGGCCGGCGGATCGGGGGTGGTGTCCGTACGCAAACTGCCCACGAACGCGCATTTTGAACGTGCAAGTCGAATCCGACCCCGATTGAGAGGCAGTTTCGGTACGCGCGGCCGGGCGGGGAAACGGCAGGCGGCCGTGAGGCGACGGCACAGGCGAGTGCCGAATGGCTACCTCGGCAGCGTGCCGCCGCGGGCGGAGATCCGGCGGAGGATTTCCTTGTAGGCGGAGGGTCGCGTGGTGTTGATGCCCAGAGGGTTGTCGGGCTTGCCGTCGCCGTGGTAATCGCTGGAGCCGGTGCGGATCAGACCGGTCCGGAACCCCAACTCGCCCAGCATTTCCCGGGCGCGGGGGTCGTGGTCCGTGTGGTCGACTTCGACTCCGTCGAGGCCCTGTTCGGCGAGGTTGGCGATCACCTCACCGGTGAGGACACGGGCGGATCCGCGGCCCCACGGATGAGCTAGAACAGTCACTCCCTTGGCCTTCCGGATCAGCCTGATCGCCTCGGGCAACGGTGTGGAGTAGCGCTTGACGTAGGCAGGACCACCGTCGGAGAGGTACCGGTCGAACGCCTCCTTGCGGTCCTTCACGTACCCGCGTGCCACCATCGCGTCGGCCAGATGCGGACGGCCGATCGAGGGGGCCAGCCCCACCTGGTCCATGACCTCGTCTTCGGTGAGCGGCATGCCGAGCGAGTCGAGCTTGTCGAGGAAGGCACCAAGCCTGCCGGCCCGAGCCTGGCGGAGCCGGGCCAGTTCGGAGAGCAGTTCGTCGTCGTGGGGGTCGCAGCCGTACCCGAGCAGGTGCACCGCCGTACCCGCCACGTTGGTCGACATCTCGAGCCCGGGTAGCACCGTGACGCCCATGCGCTGCCCGGTCGCCGTCGCCTCGGCGATTCCGTCGAACGTGTCGTGATCGCACAGACCGATCACGTCGAGTCCGGCTTGCCGCGCGTTCAGCACCAGCCCGGTGGGAGTGTCAGTGCCGTCGGAGACAGACGAGTGCACGTGAAGATCAATCCGCATGCTCAGCATTCAACCAGCCACGCCGACGCCCACCCGTCATGGCCCCCGCGAGCAGCCGGGTCAGGCAGGCGTACGCTCGCCGACCCCGTACCCGCACACCCTCACGATCTGCGCAGCACCGACCGAAGGAGCCGTACCGCCACCGACAGCCGACCCAGATCGGCCGCGCCGAGACGCAACTCGCCCAGGAGCGGGAGCACGTGCGCCAGATCGGGGCGGGACTTCTCGAACGTAGCCACCACCGCGTCAGGATCGGTCTCGTTCGGACTCTCCCCGATGGCCGCGGCCGCCAACCGGGTCTGAACGTCGAGCAGTTCGTCGCTGACCGCTGACTGGGCCATGAGCGACCACCGATCGGTCCGAGGAAGCTCGTCGGCCAACTCCAGCAGGCGCCCCAAACCGACGCGCTCCCGTACGGCAAAGAAGACCTCAGCGGTCTCCAGCACCTCGCGCGAGTGTTCCTGGGCGATCTCGACGATCGGCGGGGCAGCGGGAGCGAACATGGAGCCGGCGAGGGTACGGGCCAATTCGTCCGGCACGCCTTCGGCCTGCAACTCGCCGAGGCGCCCGTCGTAGACCGACTTTCCGGCCGGCGTCAGCACCGCAGACAGGTTCTCCACGATCAGCTTGACGGGTTCGGTGTACCGGTCGACCACCGCCTGGATGTCGAGCGGCCGCTGCTGGGTCTGTAGGACCCACCGGGTCCCCCGGTCAACCAGGTGCCGCAGCGAGATCCGTACCCGCGTGCCGGCTTCGGCGTCGATCCTCAGCCGAGCCGCCGCTACTTCCAACGGTCCCGCCCGGAAGATCGCCCGGGCGGCCAACTGGGCTCGAATGACCTCCGCTGCCGAAGCACCGGTGTCGGACGACAAGCGGTGATAGGCCGTGATTCCCTGGCTGTTGACGAACCGGTTGACCGCGACGGTCGTGATGATGTCGCGGTGCAGACGGTGGTGCGGCATGGCGTCGCGGTACGACTCCCGCAGCAGCCTCGGGAAGTACTGAACCAGGCGATCCGCGAGGTACGGATCGTCAGGTAGGTCGCTGTCGAGCACGATGTCGGCGAGCCTGATCTTCGTCCAGGCCAGCAGCGTGGCGAGTTCGGGGCTGGTGAGCCCTTCGCCTTCCTTGATGCGGCGCTTCATCTCGGCACTGGTCGGCATGCTCTCGATCGCCCGGTCGAGGTACCCGGCCTCCTCCAGCACCCTCATCCAATCCTCGTGGATGGCGGCGAAGCGGGCGGCGTGGTACCGGGCACCCGCCAGCGTCAGGTTCTGGTCGACGTTGTGGGCCAGCACGAGACCCGCGACGTCGTCCGTCATCTCCGGCAACAACGCGTCGCGCTCGTCAGGGGTGAGGCGGCCGTCGTGCACCAGATCGGCCAGCAGAATCTTGATATTGACTTCGTGGTCGGAGGTGTCGACCCCGGCGGAGTTGTCGATGAAATCGGTGTTGATCCGGCCGCCGGCGCGGGCGTACTGGATGCGTCCCCGCTGTGTCCAGCCCAGGTTTCCGCCTTCACCGGCACACCGTGCGCGCACTTCAGTCGCGTCCACCCGGGTCGCGTCGTTGGCCCGGTCGCCCACGTCGGCGTGGGACTCGGTCGTGGCCTTGACGTACGTCCCGATACCGCCGTTCCACAGCAGGTCGACCGGGGCCTGGAGGATCGCGTGGATGTAGTCGACGGGGCTGAGCTTCGTCACTCCGTCGGGGATCCCGAGTGCAGCTCGGGCCTCGTCGGTGATCGGGATCGACTTCGCATCCCGCCGGTAGACCCCGCCGCCGGCCGAGATCACCGAGGTGTCATAGTCGGCCCACGACGAGCGGGGCAGTGCGAACATGCGCTCGCGTTCGACGAAGCTGGTCTCGGCGTCGGGGGTCGGGTCGACGAACACGTGCCGATGGTCGAATGCGGCGACGAGCCTGATGTGGCGGCTCAGGAGCATCCCGTTGCCGAACACGTCCCCGGACATGTCGCCGATGCCGACCACGGTGAAATCCTCGGCCTGGCAGTCGATGTCCATCTCGTAGAAGTGGCGCTTGACCGATTCCCACGCCCCCCGGGCCGTGATGCCCATGGCCTTGTGGTCGTACCCCTTGCCTCCGCCTGAGGCGAAGGCGTCGCCCAACCAGAAACCGCGCTCGAGTGAGAGCTGGTTGGCGATGTCGGAGAAGGTGGCGGTGCCCTTGTCGGCGGCTACGACGAGGTAGGGATCGTCGTCGTCATGGCGTACGACACCGGCCGCCGGCACGATCGCGCCCCGGTCGATCGAATCCGTCAGGCTCAGCAGGGCGACGATGAAGGTGCGATACGCGGCCTTCCCTGCTTCCAGCCACGCAAATCGATCCAGGGAAGGGTCGGGCAGGTGTCGGGGTACGAAGCCACCCTTCGCTCCGACCGGCACAATCACCGTGTTCTTGACCATCTGCGCCTTGACCAGGCCCAACACCTCGGTACGGAAGTCCTCGGCGCGATCGGACCAGCGCAGTCCGCCACGCGCGACCTTGCCGAACCGAAGGTGGACTCCCTCGACCTGGGGTGAATGCACCCAGATCTCGAACATGGGCCGTGGCTCTGGAAGGAGCGCCAGTTCACGGGGCAGCAACTTGAACGCCAAAGCGACTCCGTCGACGAACGCGTTCGTCCGGACGATGGCGCGCTGCAAAGAGACGAACCCACGCAGGATGCGGTCGTGGTCCAGGCTGGCGACGTTCTCGAGCCCCTTCTCGATGTCAGTCAGGATCTGTTCAGCCGCCGCCCGCTTGGCCTGTGCCGTACCTCCCCTGGCCGGGTCGTGCGCCACTCGGAACGCTTCCACCAGCCGCCGGGTCAGGTGTGGGTTGGCGAGCAAGGCTCCGGCGATGTATTCGATGGAGTACGGCATCCCGCCCTGTTTCAGGTACCGCTCCATGGCCCGGACCCAGGTCACCTCGAACCACTGCAGGCCGCCCCTGGTCACGAGTGCATTGAGGGGGCCGACCTCGAGCCGCCCGGTCTGGGAGGCTTCGAAAGCGTCGACGAATCGTGCCCTGTCGGCGGCGGCCCAATCCTCAGGCTTCAGGTCGGGCAACGTGAGACCGAACTCGTACAGCCACACCTGCTCACCGCGCAGCGTGATCTCGTACGGCCACTCGTCGATGACGCGGACCCCAAGCCTGTCCAAGTGCGGCAAGACATCGGGCAGTGCCGTACGGAACCGCCTGAAGACCTTGAGCCGCAGGTCGGCCGCGTCGCCGGGCAGTGGGTCGACGAGCCTGATCTCGGTGTCGTTGCCAGGCATGAGCAGGTTCAGCACCTTGAGGTCCTCGACGCCCTGCTCGGGGGTGAACTCCTCCTTGTACGCCTCGGGGTAGTCCACCCCGCGCTGCTCGCTCGGCCAGCCGTACACCTGGTCGATCAGTCGGTCCTCCCACGAGCGGGTCGCCTCGGTGAACTCGCGTTCGAGCTGGTCGATGTCGATGGGCTCTTCGACTGCGTCGGGCGGGAGCGTGACCACGAAATAGAGCCGCGCCAGCACCGATTCACTGACCAGCGCCTGGAACTCCAGGTGCGTGCCGTGGAACTTCTCCATCAGCAGGTCCTGGATGCGGTTCCGCACGACGGTCGTGTAGCGATCGCGGGGCAGGTACACCAGACAGGTCAGGAATCGACGCCACGGGTCGAACCGGCAGAACACCTTGACTTGGCGGCGTTCGCCGATGGCCGAGATCCGCTCGATGATCGGGTACAGGTCGTCGGTGCTGCTGTGGAACAACTCGTCACGGGGGTAGGCGTTGAGCGCGGCCAGCAGGGCCTTAGCCCCGTGGCTGGCCGGTTGGTACCCGGACCGTTCGACGATCTGCCGGGCTTTGGACGACAACAGGGGGATTCGGGTGACCGGTTCGGTGTACGCAGGCGACGCCATGACGCCCAGGAAGCGCCGCTCGCCGGTGACCTGGCCCGCTTGGTCGAGGAGCCGTACCCCGATGTAGTCGCGCAAAACCGTCCTGTGCACGCGGGCACGAGCCGTGTCCTTGGTGAAGACGCAGATCTCCTGGGAGGTCGAGGTGGGCAGCGCCTGGAACGAATCAGGAGCCTGCGCGTCGCCACGCAGAACGCCGAGGCCGGTGCCGGCCACGGGAACGTACGCACCCTCGCGCAAAGCGAACTCGCCGAAGCCGAGCAGCGTGAAGTTGTCGGCCAGCAGCCAGTCGAGCAGATCGACGGCCTGGTCCCGCTCGGAGGGACGTGAGGCGTACTCGGGACCACGCAGCACGTGCATCGTCTCGATCAAGGCACGCCGCATCTGCGGCCAGTCGTCGGTGACGGTCCGGACCTCGTGCAGGACATCGCACACCCCAGCGAGTAACTGTTCCCGGAGCGACTCGACCGAGTCGCCGAGCAGTGGGTACAGCACGAGCGTCATCCAGGATTCAGCGATCGCGTCGGGGCGCGGCTCGTCGCGGTGGACGATGTCGATCAGGTTGCCGGCCGGATCCCGGGCGACGACGAACTGGGGATGGAACAGGTCGCGAATCGTCCAACCCTGGCGAGTGATCTCGTTGGACACCGAATCGACCAGGAACGGCCGATCGTCGGTCACGATCTGCAGGACGCCGGAGTTGCCGAAGTCCCACGCATCGGTCGGGGGGTGCAGCACGACCAGGTCTTCCCCGCGCTGCCGTTTGACGGCGAGCCAGAAGTGAGCCTCGAGCAGGCGCAGTAGATCCAGCGAGCTCATGCCCACGAGATCAGACACGTGGACGTGTTCGAGGTAGTGCTCCACGAATTCGGTGACCCGTTCGCGGGAACTGTCGACCTGGCCGAAATCCCTTCCGGCAGCAACCCGGGCCACCTCAGCGATCAGGTCGCCCTTGAGGCGAGCGGGGGTGACTTGAGCGGACTTGACCGGGTCCACGGCAACGTCTCCTTTGACGAGAGGGCCAGCTCCGACGCCAGCCCGAGATTCACCCTAGCGTTGTCGATCGATTCCGCCAGAATGGGCGGCATGCATCTGACCTCCACGCTCGATTTCGCTGCCACGCCTGACGCGGTTTCCTCCATGCTGACCGACCGGGCCTACCTGGAGCAGGTGTGTCAGGAGTCCGACGCGGTCGAGTATTCGGTCGACGTCAGCGGTTCCGTGACCTCGATGCGGCGGGTGCTCCACGCTCCCCCGGCTGCTGCGAAGTTCACTGGCAGCACGATCACGATCGAAGAGTCGACGGCCTGGTCAGGTCCCGGCGCTGACGGCAGTCGCAAGGGCGATGTACGGCTAGGCGTGCCTGGGCTGCCGGTCGAGATGATCATGAAGGCTGAGTTGCGACCGGGTGGGAGGGGTACGACGATCGCCTACGACGGCGACCTCACGGTGAACATTCCCTTCGTCGGGAAGAAGCTCGAACAGTCCGCCGAACCTGCGGTCTTGTCGGCCATTCGCCTTCAGCAGCGCGTCGGCGACGCGTGGTTGGCCGAGCGGGGATAGCTGCCCAGGTCTCATCCCATGTGGGGATAGCCGACCGTGGTGGGGGGGACAAGGGTTTCCTTCACGGCGCGGGGGCTGGTCCAGCGCATCAGGTTCCAGACCGAGCCGGCCTTGTCGTTGGTGCCTGACGCCCTGGCGCCCCCGAACGGCTGCTGACCGACGACGGCGCCCGTCGGCTTGTCGTTGACGTAGAAGTTGCCCGCTGCCTGGCGCAAAGCGCGGTCTGCTTCGACGATCGCAGCGCGGTCGGTCGAGAGGACCGATCCGGTGAGTGCGTACGGCGAGGCCGTGTCGACGATCCCGAGCACGTCGGCCCAGGCGGCGTCGTCGTACACGAAGATGCCGAGCAGCGGGCCGAAGTATTCGGTGCAGAACACGTCTTGGCGCGGGTTGTCGGAGACGACGAGCGTCGGCCGTACGTACCACCCTTCCGCATCGTCGTAGGTACCGCCGGCGATGACGTCCACGTCCGGAGCCGCCTGCGCCCGGTCGATCGCGTCGGCCAAACGCCGGAAGGCACGTTCGTCGATGACCGCAGAGGTGAAGTTCGACAGGTCGCGTACGTCGCCGACCGCGAGCGATTCGGTCTCGTCGACGAGCGAATCCTTGAGCCGTACCCACAGTGACTTCGGCAGATACGCCCGCGAAGCCGCCGAGCATTTCTGGCCGGAGTATTCGAACGCTCCTCGCACCAAGGCCGTGCGAACGACGTCGAGATCGGCAGACGGGTGAGCCAGCACGAAGTCCTTGCCCCCGGTCTCCCCCACGATCCGCGGGTAACCGGCGTAGGAGGAGATATTCGCCCCCACCTGGCCCCACAACTGCTGGAAGACCCGCGTCGACCCGGTGAAGTGGATGCCGGCCAGGTGCGGATGTGCCAGCGCGATGTCGGAGACGTCAGAGCCGTGACCGGGAACCATGGTGATCACCCCGTCTGGCAAGCCGGCCTTTTCGAGCACCTCCATGAACACGTCGGCGGCGAATTGCTGGGTGACGGACGGCTTCCAGAGCGCGACGTTGCCCATGATCGCCGGGGCGGTCGGGAGGTTGCCCGCGATCGCGGTGAAGTTGAACGGCGTGATGGCATAGACGAACCCCTCCAGCGGCCGGTAGTCCATCCGGTTCCAGACACCCGGTGAGTTGAGCGGTTGCTCGGCGTGGATCTGGCGGGCGAACGCGACGTTGAAGCGCAGGAAGTCGATCAGCTCGCAGGCGGAGTCGATCTCGGCCTGTTGGGCCGTCTTGCCTTGGCCCAGCATCGTGGCGGCGTTGATGCGGGCCCGGTACGGCCCAGCCAACAGATCGGCGGCGCGCAGGAAGATCGCCGCGCGTGAGTCGAAGTCGAGGTCCGCCCAGTCCCGAGCCACGGAGAGTCCTCGGTCGATCGCCCGACGGGTGTCGTCGGCGGTGGCCTGGGCGACGGTGCCGAGCAGGCGCCTGTGGTCGGACGGCATCCGGACGTCCAACGTCGCGCCAGAGCCCATCCGACGACGATCGAAACTGCCTCGGAACTCGACGGGGTCCGCTGAGGCGTACGCCTGCAGTTGGTCGACGAGAGCCGAGCGTTCGGCGGTACCCGGCGCGTATGTGAGCACAGGCTCGTTGACCGGCGTGGGAACCTTCGTGACCGCGTCCATGATCGTGATGCTAGCCGTGGTCTGAGAGCCGTCCAGACCCGGCATGGGCGCCCGATAGGGTGACCCGGAGCGTGGAGGGGACGACGTGAAACGTGTGATCATCGCGCCGCATATGGACGACGAGTCCATGGGGTGTGGCGGGCTGCTGGCCAAGTACCCCGACGAATGCACGGTGCTCACGATCGCCGATTCGGGGTCTCAGCGGGCCGTCGAGCACGAGCGGGCGATGAAGATCCTCGGGTGTGGGTCGTACGAGAACCTCGGCTTTCCCGACGGGCATCTCGACGGCCAGATGACCGACGTGGTGGCGACGATCGACGCAAGGCTGGCCGCGCTGAAGCCCGACGAGCTGTACCTGCCGTTCCCGAGCCTGCATCAGGACCACATCGCGGCGTACGAGGCAGGGATGCGGTCGGCCCGGGTGTCGATGAGTACGGCCCACTGGTTCCCGCCGAGCGTGCTCGTCTACGACATCGCCGCCTACGACGTGAACCTGTACCCGACGGACCTGCGGTGGAACGTCTTCGAGGCGCTGAACGAGGAGCAGGTGACGAAGAAGGTCGACGCGTGCTTGGCGTACCAGTCGGAGATCCCGACGGAGGTGCATCCGATCACGGGGGTACGGCATATCGCGGCAGCAGCGGGGTACGTGCGGCTGCTGCCGTACGCCGAGCAATACGCCTTGGTACGGCAGGTCCGCCGGTGAGGGTCGCGATCCACCAGCCCGATCTGCTGCCGTGGTCGGGGTTCTGGTTCAAGATGGCCAACGTCGACCGGTTCGTGTTGGCCGTGCACGACCAGTTGCAGAAGCACTGGGTGCAGCGGCGGGTGACGATGCGCGACACCTGGGTCACGATGCCGCTGGTCGGGAAGGCTCACCTGGTACCGATCAATACCGTCATGGTGACTCCCGGTTGGAAGGACCATCTGGACTCGTCGATCCGGGGTCGCTACGCCAAGGCCAAGCACTTCAAGACCCGCGGGCCGGGGTTGATCGATGCCATCCACGCGGTGACGAGTGACAATCTGGCCGAGATCAACGTTCAGCTGATCGACTATGTGCGGTCGGTGTTGGGCATCGAGACCGAAGTCGTGGTCAGTCCCATTCCCGAGAACGTCGGACTCGACCGGGTGTTGGAGGTGCTGAAGAAAGTGGGCGCGACCTCGTACCTGTCGGGTACGGGCGCTCGCGACTACATCCGAGACGACGGCGAGCAGAAGTTCCGCGACCTCGGGATCGATCTCGTCTGGTCAGATCACGAAAAGACAACTGGAGACTCCATCGTCACCGTGCTCATGGACTACGACGATCCGATGGAGATCGTGCTGAAACGGACCGTGGGGTGAGGAACAGGCGCGGGAGCCTCCTCGCAATGACGGTCACTGGGCTGCTCATGGCGCTCGGCGTTCTCGTGAAGTACCCGTCGACCGACCTGGTGACCAACCTGAGGCAATTCGCCCTTCTTCAGTCGTACTCCGACATTCCGAGCATCTACGTCGAGCGCGGGTTCTCGCTGCCCTTCACTTGGTTCGGAGGGCAAGACAGCCGCTATCCACCGATCGAATACCCGGCTCTGTCCGCCGTCTACATGGAGGTGTGCGCGTGGGTCACGCACCTGCTCCACGGCGTTGACGCAACGCAGTTGGCCCAGCGGCAGGCGCTCTCCGTCGAGCAGATCGCAGCTCTTCCCGACGTGGCCAAGGAAGCAAGGACCTTCTTTCTGGTGTCGGCAGCCGGTCTCTGGGCCGCAGGCATGGCGGCGATGCGGATCCTTCTGTCGGTCGTCAGGAACAAGCGCCCACTGCTGCTGCTGGTGATCGCCAGCCCTGCCTTGATCCTGACCGCATTCCTCAACTGGGACCTGCTGCCTGTCTTGTGCGTCACAGCGGCTCTGGCTGCTCACCATCGAGGGCGACACGGCTGGGTGGGGGCCTGGATCGGGATCGGGACGGCGGTCAAGCTCTACCCGGCCCTGTTCATCGTCCCCGCCGTCGCGCTCGCCATTCGGGATCGAGCCTGGTCGCGCGCAGCCGTACTGTCGGGCACGTCACTCGGAGCTTGGTTCGTCTGCAACGCGCCAAGCCTCCTCCTGCACCCCCAGACCTGGCTGGAGTTCTGGTCCTTCAATCGGGAGCGACCGGCTCAGTACGGGTCGTTGTGGTACGCCATTCGCATCCTGGGACACGGACAATCTCTGACCACGATCAACGTCGTCAGCGGAGCGGTCCTCGTCGTCGCGGCCCTCGCGGTGCTCGTTCTGGCCCTGCGGTGCCGACGAGCGCCGTCGATCGAATCGTTGAGCTTGCTGCTGCTGACTGCCTTCCTCATCACCAACAAGGTGTTCAGCCCTCAGTACGTCTGGTGGTACGTGCCTGTGCTCGTACTCGCGATTCGAGCGCTCCCGGTCATGGTGGTCTGGAGCCTCGGGCAGCTCTTCCACGAAGTCGAAACGTGGTTCTTCATTGCTGGCATGACCACGCCCGCGGTCGGCATCGACAAGGTCTACGTCGCCAGTGTCGGCATGCGCCTTGCGGTAGAAGCGCTGGCTCTCGTGCCCGCTCTCGCAGGATTACGCCCGCACGGGCCGGGACGCCTCCCGGTCAACAAACCGGCCGCAGGGCCCCCGAACGCGTGAAGGGCTAACGATCAGGGTCCGACGGATGCCGAGTGCTCCGGGTCACTGGCTCCTGTCTCCAGCCCGTCGAGCATCCAGGCGGGCTGCCACCCTCCGGGGAGCCGAATCCTTGGCCTTGACGACGGCGTCATTCACGGCCGCCGCTGCCCTTCGGCTGCGGGTGTCCGGGGACGACTAGTCGGCGCTTGACTCGGCCGAGGGCGGAACGCGCCTTCACGTACGTCTGCCAGAATCGCCCCGGCTTCGGGCCGTGCTTCTGGAAGTGGTCGACAGTCGTCGGTTTCGTGAGGAGGCTGGCAGATCCCGGTGCGGTGAGCGTACGGAACGTCGCCACGAGGGCGTCGGCCACCTGTTGGTGTCCGTAGCGAGACTCGATCAAAGCCCTCCCAGCCGCGGTCTTGGAGTCGTACGCGTCTCGCTCGTTCTCGAACATCCTCGCCGCGGCTATTACTTCGTCCTTCATGCGCACGACGTCCGACTCCGGAATGACCGTCGATACCTCTGGCAGCATGTACTCCTTGGCGCCATGGCCGGTGAAGCCAACAACGTACGCACCCGCCGCCAGGGCTTCCGCTCCCGGCAGGCCGACCCCTTCTCTTTCGGCGCCGGACAGGAAGATCGCCGCCTTGCCGAGGGCTTCGGCGACCTCTGGCGCAGTCATTCCATCGATGAGGGTGATCTCCCAGTCAGGCAGTTGTTTCGAAGCGCGGATCAACTGCACCACGGCCAGAAGGTCCTCTCGGCGTCGCCGGGGCATCAGCGCGAGGCGCTTCTCCTTGTGCCGCGGCCGGAAGAGCACCGTGTCGATCTCGACCGGTACCTGGTAGATGGGGAACCCGGGGTCACAAGCGGCACGAAGGAAGTCGACAATTGTGTCGGACACCCCGACCACGGCGGTGGCATTCGGCCAGCCGGGGTAGGGGCCTGGTAGTTCGGTGAGGAAGTCGTTCTTGGCGAACACGAAATCAGTGCCCTGGCAGATCATGACCACCGGCATCGAACCGGTGAGGAATTGCCACGTCTGGCCGCCGACTTCCGGCATCACGAGCAGGTCACCGGGCTGCAGCTCAAGACTGAGCGCGAAGGTGGTCGGCCCGATCGCGTCGGGGTACGCGGCCCGCTCGGTACCGTGCCAGACGCGGGCCGGGAGCCCGGCGTCGTCGAGGATGCGGGCGTACGCGTCGATGACCTTGAGACCGCCACTGCGCGTGGGTAGATCCGGGGCCATGAAGTAGATCACGACGCCACCCTAAAGGTCTCACGTCGACCGGAGTCCGATCGACGTCCGCCAGCGATCACGTTCGTCTGGCAGATCGCCTGGGCTCACCCAGATCGTCCCCTGTACCGAGTCGCGCAGTTCGTCTTCGACATGGTCCTCGCCTCATGATTCCAATCGCTGGGTCAGGTGCCCGTACCATCTGACAGGCAGGTACGTCGCGTGAGATAGCCGCGCATCGCACGGTGCGGACATCTCGGCGCATCCGCCCTGGAGCGGGGCGGAAACATCGACCGGAGGATCGTTTGAAAGTCAGCTTCGTTCTAGAGCATTTTCCCCCCACGGCCAACGCCAGCGCCGCGATCCTCGCCCGGATCTGCACGTACCTCGTCGACCACGGAGACGCAGTGATCGTCGTGCAGATTGATCCATGGGGTTCAGCCCGCCGTGAGGTCGACCACGATGGAGTCCGCGTCGTGACGGTTCCCCTCGATTCGGCGGGGACGTCCCGAGTCGACGGGAAGAACTCCGCGCTTGACCGGTTGGTCGGGCGAGGATTGAACAAGATCCGTCGCGGATTCCGAGCAGCCCAAGAGAAGGTGACGGGAGTTCCGGCGCGCTCCCGTATGGTCTCGCGCACACGTTCCATTCAGCGGAGAATCATCCGCGACATGCCGACAGACGTGGTCGTCTCTGTCTGCTCGCCGTTCGTCTGCCACGAGATCGGCGCAGCCGTGGCCAAGGAGCTTGACGTTCCGTGGGTCCTCTACAACATCGACGAGTACTTCAACAACCCGACGGAGGCGAGCGGTCGCCGTGCGTTACGCCATCGGCTTTCGCGGGAAAGGGCCATGCTGCAGCGGGCGCGGCGCGCCCTCGTCACACCGACGGTCTACGACGGCTATCGCCGGTCGCCCTTGGCGCAGCAACTTTCGAAGGTCTCGGTTCTCGAATTGCCCCTCTTGCGTGACTTGACGACGGACAACGTAACGGTCACGCCCCTGGCTGAGGGGCGAGTTCATTGCTCGTTCGTGGGATTCCTGTACCCCCAGCTCAGAAATCCACGATACGTCCTCGACGTGATGAAGCACACGCAGCTCGATGTCGACCTCAACTTCGTCGGAACGGATCGCGACGAATTCCCGGCCGACTGCCTGGAGTTGCTGGAGGATTCCAGGAGTCCGCGAATCGAGTGTTTTCCCTCAGTGCCGCACGAGATCGCGATTGCCACCATGCAACAATCAAACGTCCTTATTCATATTGGGAATGCCGGCGGTCTGATGTTCCCAAGTAAGTTCCTCGACTACTGCAGTACCGGCCGCCCCATCGTCAATTTCTACTGGACCGACTCGTGCCCCACACTGCCGTTGGCGCGCCGACATCCCTTGTGCCTCAATGTCAAGGTGGGCGAAGACGTTCAGAGCACCGCAGTCAAGGTAGCATCATTCGTGAACGCGAATCACACGCGCCGGGCATCCTTCGAGGACGTGGTCGAATCGAGTCCGTACCCGAGCGCCGACCACGTGCTTGAACGATTTCGCACGAACCTTGTCGAAGGCCTGGTCGACCATGCAAAGTAAACCCGCACTGACTCCCGAACACCGACGACGACCAGGAACGAGAGTTCTCAGTATGGTCGCGGCAGCGTGCATCCTGGTGTGGGAGATGGGTTACGCGGTCCAACCCAACGGCGATTTCTCCCGATCCTATTGGCTGGTGACCTACGACCACGGGTTCTTCCGGAGAGGCCTTGCGGGCGAGATCGCCCAGGCGACGAATCTGGGCAGCTTGTCAACGAGCGTGGATTTCTGGGTCCAAGCCACTGCTTGGATACCGACCCTGATCGTCGTGGGTATCGCCCTGCTTCTGCTGATGCGTCCGAGCAGCCCAGGACACTGGGGTGTGGCGCTATTACTCCTGGCGTCCCCCTACACCGTTGAACTGTTCTGGACTTTCCGCAAACCCGACCAACTGGGATTCCTGGCCCTCCCACTGGTTTCGTGGCTCTATTCTCGCCGACGATGGATCGGTTGGGCGGCTATCTGCGGTCTCATCCTGGCCGGACTGATCTTGATTCATGAGGGCATCGCTTTGACATCGCTGCCGTGGGCCTTCGTGATCTCGCTGTCGCTCCTGTCCAGGTGGGAAAGGGGCGGACGCGCGCTGCATTTAGCCTTGACCTACGCACCGGCGGTGGTCGTCGGCATCTTGATCGCCATCGTCAAACCGACCGAAGCTGCGTTGGCCGGCGTGACGAGTGACATCGATCGGGCACTTGGAGCGGGGTCGCACACGCTGACGCCGTTTCTCCGAGACGATCTATTCCAATCTGTGGCCCTGGTGCGTGGTTTGGGGATGGTCAACATGATGCTCATGATTGTCCTGGGCTTCGGCCTGGCCCTCATGCACGCCGCAGTCTGGTGGATAGCCGGGTTGCCATGGCCGAGCGTACTGACAAAGCCCATGACAGCCGTCGCCACCGCCGTGCCACTGCTATCCCTGGGACTTCAAGCGCTCATCGGCTATGACTGGTTCAGATGGCACGGTATGTGGGGATGCGGGCTGCTGATCACGCTTGCCTTGCTTCTGCTCGCGGAACCGGCCTGGGCGATCAGCCGTACGCCACGGATTCTCCCCCTGTGTATCGGGTGTGCCGTGCTCGCGATCATTCCACCTATTTCGTGGGTGGTGCGTTGGCCCGACATCACGTCGTATTGGAACTGGCAGCAGCTCCTCCCACCCGCGTTCAGGTAGGTCAGCGTGTCACCGACCTGAGTGAGATCGTCGGACGCCCACGACCGAGGTCTGAAGCCTGCGTTCTACTGGATCCCGATCACGGGCGGACTTTGGGGATGCTCGTTCGCCACAGCTCTCGCAGACGCTCCTCGAACACCCCGAGCCCATAGCCAGCGGCCACCCTTCGCTGAACTTCTGCCATTCCAGCCAAAGCCGCATAGGGATCCGTCAGGACCCCCGCAGCGGCGCACGCCAAGACCGCAGGATCGTCGCTGACCCGGACGAAGAGGTCCTCCCCACCGATCCCTTCGGCACCGACCGTCGTGGTCACGGTGGGGACGCCGGCGAACAACGACTCGATCGCCTTGAACTTGACTCCCGCCCCTTGCCGCAGCGGGATCACGGCGACCCAGGCTTGCCTGTACTCCTCGTCCAGGTCGTCGACGAACCCCGTCACCGTCACCGACGGATCGCGAGCGGCTCGTTCGGTCACGATGGCACTCGCTCCCGATCCGACCAAGCGAAGCCGAGCCTCCGGGACCTCGCGCCGTACCAACGGCCAGATCTCAGCAAGCAGCCATTGCGCGGCCTTGTCGTTCTCGTCACGGGCGAGGTACGACACGAAGACCACGGTCGGAGGACCGTCCGGGACCGGGTGAGACACGACGTCCCCTCTTGCCAGGGGCGGGTTCACGATGACACCGGAGGGCGGATCCCCGAGGAGGTCGAGGTCCTTCTGACTGAAGGCCACGACGGAGTCGAGGCGCCGTACCCCGCGCCGCTCGTGCCACCGAGCCAAGCGCGACTGGAGAGCCCAGTACGTCCGGTTCCGGGCCGCGCCACCGGCCTCCCGAGCGAAGCTCTGTGACTGCACGTCGTGGTAGGTGCCGACGGCCCGAGCTCGTTGGTTCAGCAACCGCAGCAGCGGCAGCAGCCGGATCGCGTCGAGCCACTGCAAGTCGAGAACATCGGCCTCGCGGATGGCGCGCCTCGCCTCCGGCGACGTCAGAATCCCGGCGGCCCAAGGCAGGTACGGCACACCCGCATCCACCCGGCGCCAGATCCGGTCGATGACGAGCGCCAGCCGATTCACGAGACGATGCACCAGATGACGACCGGGCCCTGCGACCAGCACCACGCGCGCCGGGGAACCTGGCGAGCGGACCGCCTCCACGTTCACCGTCGTCGTCGGCGCCACGACCGTCAGATCGACGTCACGATCTCCCGACCTGCAGACATCCCTCAGATACCCGCCCCCGGCGTGAGGAACCTTCGCATGCGGCACGAGATAGCTGAGCAACACGACCCTCGGCTTCCCCACGACCGGATCGTCTCATGGGCTCGCCTGACTGGCGACACGCCTCCAGCGGCGCTCCCCTAGCATGACCGCGTGGCTCGACTGACGGTGGCGTTCCCAGGCGGCATCATCCGCGGGCGCGACGGACGCTATTCGATGGATGTCAAGACGTTGGCGGGGCTGGAGCGCTATCGCGACCGCTGGCCGGGTGACGTGATCCTTGCGGCGCCCGAAGTGGACATCCCGGTCGGGGACGGTGAGAGGTGGTTCTCACCCGACGACCTGGGGATCGGCGTCGCATCCGCAGCAACGTTGCTCGATGCGGTACGGCAGACCCAGCCAGACCTGGTGCTCGCCTCACTCACCCCGCGGATCCACGAACTTGAGCCCTTCTTGGCTCGGAGCGTGGTCGTCGCTGAGTTCACGCCCGAGGATCTCGCCTCCCATGAACTGGCCGCTGCCCCGAGTGCGATCGCCAAGGCCAGGGTTCGGGTCGGTGCGATACGCCGAGCGCGGGCCATGGAACAGATCGTGCGGCGCGCACGGGCCCTTCAGTGCAACGGCTACCCCGCGTTCGAGCGCCTCGGGCCGTACGCCTCGTCTTCCCTGCTCTTCTTCGACACGCGGCTCACCGCAGAGCACGTCGAAGCCGCCCGACGGACTCCTCGCGCGGCGCCCGCCCGGCCTGCCCGCCTGTGCTTCTCGGGTCGCTTGATCCACGCCAAGGGACCCGAATTCGCCGTACAACTGGCTGCCGATCTGGCTGACGACGTCGAACTGACGATTCTCGGGTCGGGGGGCCTCGCCGACGATCTGAAACGCGTGGCGGGGCCGAATGTGAGATTCGGCGGCCACCTCGACTTCGACACGGAGTGGACCAGGTGGGTCACGAAGGAGATCGACCTCATGGTGTTACCGCACGTTCAAGGCGATCCCAGCGGCACGTACCTGGAAGCCGCAGGCTGTGGCGTGCCGCTCTTGGGGTTCGGGAACGTCGCCCTGCAGGCGCTGGTGGGACGACACGGTCTCGGCTGGACCGCGCCGGTGCGAGATCAGGTCGGTTTGAATTCGGCCGCCCGCAAAGCCCTGGGCGACCCCGTGGCCTGGGCAGCTGCGCGCGCTCAGGGCCTCGAGTTCATGGCAGAGCATCATGTCGATGCGGAGTACGCCCGGCGTGTGGACCATCTCATCTCCCTCATTTAGCAGCCTCCGGCCACATCCTGCGGCCTAGTCTCATCTGAATGAGCAACCCGATGACCGATCGTGTGTGGCGGGTTGGCCTCTTGGGGGTGGCCCTCCTCGCGCTGAGCACGTACGTCTGGTGGTCGCTGACCGGTTTCTCCACGCACATCGCCGTGCAGGGTGACGCACTCGTGTACCGGGCTGGGGTCAATGCCTGGTTGACGGGTCAACCGGTGTATCAGGACAAGCTGGAGTTGGCGCTCGGCGCTGGGGAGATGTACTTCACCTACACTCCCTTGGCTCTGCCCTTGCTCGCGCCGATCGCGGTCGTCAGCATCTCGGTGGGCGCGGTCATCCTGACCGTCGCGTCGGTATTGGCCCTGTGGGCCTGGGCCCGGACGGCGTTGAAGACGCTGGCCCCGACCTCGGATCTACCGGCTTGGGCGCCGGTCGTGATCACTCTGGTGCTGTGCATCACCGGCCCCATGCGGGACCACCTGCACATCGGCCAGGTCAACGTGTTCTTACTGCTTCTGGCGACCCTGGACCTGACGCTGCCGAAGACCCGCTGGCCGCGCGGCCTGCTGCTCGGTGTCGCGATCTGCATCAAGGTGACCCCTGCGGCGCTGTTGTTGTTACCTCTGATCAGCCGACAGTTCCGAGTCATCGTCGTTGCGGGATTGACCACGGCAGTCGGTATCGGCGTCGGGTGGCTGCTCGTCCCCCACGAGGCATGGTTCTACTGGACCAAAGCCCTTCGCGATCCCGGACGCGTCGGCAATCTGCGCCGGGCCGAGAACCAGTCCTTGCGTGGCATCGCAGAGCGGCTCCTCGACGGCCCGATCGGTGGCCTGACCTGGCTCGCCCTCTGTGCAATCGTCGTTCTGGTCGTAGCTTTCCTGCTTCATCGCTACTTCAGGAACAAGCCCAACGACCCGGGCGCCTTCGCGATCACTGCACTTCTGCCTGTTCTGCTGTCCCCCGTGGCCTGGACCCACCACTGGGTGTGGGCCTTCCCCTTGCTGGTCTGGTTGGGATATCGCGGCTGGGTCTACCGGGACCGAATCTCAGCGACCCTAGCAGCGGTTGGCTACCTCACACTTCTGGCCTTCCCCGTCAGCAGCTTCGATCCGGCCTCGTTGGCCCCGTCCAGTCCCACCTATTCCCGTGCCCTGGCGCTACTAGCCGGTGGCTACACCTACTGGGCGCTGGTCGCGTTGGGCGGTACGGCATGGGCTTTGGCGCGCGGAGGTGGTGGGACGGCACCGGCGCGGGCCCAAACTGGGCATTCGTCGAGACCGTCGGTCGCGGCCCGTAGGGTGCAAGAGTGACACGAGCCGTCGTCCTGAGTGGGCACGACATCGCTGCGTGGCAAGAGCGATTTCGGAGCGGCGACGCGCCGGCGCGTTTGCCGTACGAAGTCGACGCCCTGGAACAAGCTGGGTACGACATCGCCATCCGTGGGATCGTCGGCGGCAAGGCCACGACCAAACTCCGCCACGTCGCCGAGCACCGGCTGGGACTCAGCCTGCAGGTGCCGCTGAGAGCAGCGCTGCCCGCGTTCCGGGCCGATGTCGTGATTGCCTTGCTCGAAGGCCAGGGCGTCCTGCCCGGCCTCATGAAGCGACGAGGGTTGCCCCCGTACGCCGGGCGACCGCTCGTTGTCATGTCCGTTTGGCTCGCCGAGGTTATCCGCACCTCGGACCCAGACACACGCCGTGGCATCAAGAAACGGATCGAATCCGTTGACTTGTTGACCCATTTCAGTCGCTTGGAAACCGAAACGTTCGTGGACTTGGGTATCCCCGAGGCACGTCTATTCACAATGGCTTCCGGTGTCTCTCACCACTACTACACGCCCGATCCCGACGTCGAGCGCGACATCGAGATCCTCGCCATCGGTCAGGACCGCGGTCGGGACTACGCCACATTGTTCAAGGCAGTGCGGGGTACGGATCTGACCGTGGATGTGGTGTGCAAACCCGAGAACTTGGCCGGCCTCGACATCCCGGACAACGTGCGCATCCACGGCACAGTCGCGCATCGCGAGTACCGCGAGTTGCTCCGACGCGCCCAGATCATGGCGGTCCCGACGCGGGTGCTCGCCTACCCGACTGGGTCGAGCGTGGCGTTGGAGGCGGCGTCGAGCGGCTGCTGCGTCGTGGTCACCGACACCCCGGCCATGAGAGAGATCTTCACCGATGGGGTCGATGCCTGCCTCATCCCTCCGGCCGAGCCCGAGGCCTGGCGTGTCCTCCTGACCGAGCTGAGGTGGGACTCCGCAGTCCGGGAGCGGTACGGCCTTAACGCGCGCCATCTCGTCGAAACCAGGAACAACGCAACCGCTATGTGGCTGGAACTGGCGGACCAGTTGACTAGGAGGGGCTCGCTGCCTTCGTCCTCCGACAGGCGAGGGTGACAGCACCATGCGCGAAACACCGGTCTCTATCGTCATCCCGTGCTGGAACCCTGACCCCCAGATGCTTGCCGAAGCCGTGGAATCGGTGCTCCACCAGACCCATACGAAGGTGGAAGTCCTCCTTGTCAATGACGGATCGACCGATCCCGCGTCGTTGCATGCCCTTGACCAATGGCGTGCGCGTGGGACCACCGTGATAGATCAGTCCAACAGGGGCCCCGCGTCAGCCCGCAACACTGGGATCGAGGCTGCAGCGGGTCCGTACATCCTCCTCCTAGATCACGACGACGAGATCCTGCCGACCTATGCTGCCAAAGCAGCTCGGATTCTCGATGAGCACGAGCAGGTCGGAATCGTCTACTGCTTCGCGGAAAGATTCGGTGAGCAATCAGGAGTCTGGAATATTGGCGAATTCGCCATGGGGCGTATGTTGTTCGGCAACCAGATATTCATCACGGCGATGTTTCGGAAGGAGGATTGGAGTGCCAGTGAAGGGTTCGACGAATCTATGCGACACGGCTTCGAAGACCACGATTTCTGGTTGAAAATCTTGGCTCTCCGCAGCGGAGTTGTCCGCATTCCTGAGGTCCTTTTCCGCTACCGGTGTCGTGGAAATTCTCTGACGTTCCAAATGTCAGCCGAGCAGAAAACTGCAGCGTATGCGCGAATTTTCCGCAACAATATCTCACTTTATGAGCAGCACGCCGAAGACTATATCTCAGTGCGGGTGGGAGTATGGGAAAACCTAATGCATTGGAAATCTCGCTATGGTCGCATCGAAGACGCGTTGGCTCGGATGGGTGCAGCAAGAAATATTTTGCGCGCGACAGCACAGAGCCTCCGGAGCCATTTCAATAGTCATGTCCTCCGACTCAAACGAGCCGCAGGTTCTCATGCAAAACCCAGGAATGGCTCATGAGGGGGAAAGATCCGGATTGGTTCGGCCGGCTGCTTCGAGCATGCCTCCCGAAGGGGCTCAGCCTCCTCTTTTCGCGGGCGACACTGATTAGGCTGGCATTCACGATCGTGGGCTCTATTGCAATCTCCCTGACCGAGGTAGTCAGCGTTGCCGCTGTGCTGCCGCTCGTCCAGATCCTCATGGGCGGATCCGTCGACGAAGGCCTCCCGGGCACGATCGGCCGGGTCCTGGGAATCTCCAACCAGAACGTCCTCATGGGGCTTCTGGCAGGCACCGTGTTCGGCGGCATGCTCCTGCGGAGCCTGTTCACCTTGTTCTTCCGGTGGTGGTCGCTAGGGTTCCTGGCATTCCAGAACGTGGCGACGTCGGTCAAACTGATGCGCTACTACCTGACTGCGCCGTATTCGCTACACCTGCGGCGCACGCCATCCGAGTTCTTGCGCACCATGTCGGATGCGGTGGCCCAGGTCTACTCCATGATCGTGGGCGGGATTCTCTCTGCCGCCACCGAGGGCTTCAGCATCGTGTTGATGTTGGTCCTCTTGCTGTTCACCATGCCAATTCCGACGCTGATCATCCTCGGCTATTTCGGCCTGGCGACCGTGGTCATGCAGCGAGTGGTGAGGCCGCGGATGCTGGCGGCCAGCGAAAGCGGTCTCGAAGCCGCGGTTGAGACGTACCACTCCTCGATGAGGGCTCTGTTCGGAATCAAGGAGATCAAGCTCCGCCAAGCGTGGTCGCACTTCGTCGACGACTACGGCAAGGCTCGTGCCAAGGGCGTCAGCGCCGGGCGACTGACGGCCTACCTGACCGAAGCTCCCAAGTACATCCTGGAGATCCTGTTCGTCATCGGGATCGCGTTGGCCGTCGTCGTCACGGTCGTCACCTCGCAGCAGGACACCGCGCTCGCCAGCCTGGCCATGATCATGGTCGTGGGAGTGAGGATGCTGCCCAGTTTCGTGCGGGGCTTGGCGTCGTTCAACATGGTCCGAGCAGGAGCGCCAGCGCTCGCATTGGTCTTGGCGGATCTCAGGGATGCGGAACGAGAGTGGGCAGCCAATCCCCCCGAGGAACGTCCCGAAGGCGCGCCGCGCCTGCCGCTGACCCGCGACGTCGTCATGCACGACGTGCACTTCCGTTACCCCACCAGCCCCGCCGACGTGATCGACGGCGTGGATCTGACGATCCCCAAGGGAAGTTCGATCGCCTTCGTCGGCGGGTCGGGCGCCGGGAAGACTACCTTGGTCGACCTGCTCCTCGGTCTCCACGCCCCCGGTTCGGGCCGGATCACGGTCGACGGCGTCGACATCCAGACCTGCATGCATGAATGGCAAGCGAGCCTGGCCATGGTTCCGCAGGAGGTCTACCACTTCGACGCAGACATCCGCACCAACGTCGCGTTCGACCAACGGGACGACGAGATCGACGACGACCGGGTCCGTGCCGCCCTCGCTCAAGCCGAGCTGACCGACATGGTCGCCGAGATGCCCGACGGCTTGTACACCCAACTGGGCGACCACGGCACACGGCTGTCAGGTGGTCAGCGTCAGCGGATCGGGATTGCTCGGGCTCTGTATCGCAATCCAGCACTGCTGGTCCTCGACGAGGCGACCTCCTCACTCGACAACGAGACCGAACACCACATCACCCGCACGATCCACGAACTACGTGGCGACATCACGGTGGTGATCGTCGCGCACCGACTCTCGACCGTGCGCCAATGCGATCTCGTCGCCTACCTTGAGCATGGTCGGATCACCGCTTTGGGGACGTTCGACGAGGTACGGAGGATGAGCGAAAGGTTCGACCGACTCGTCCGCCTGGGCAACTTGGAGACGAAGGTCACCCTGGACGATCTTGATGACGAGAATGACTCAGTCACCGAGGCTGAGCAGGAGTTGATCGCCGATGACTGACGACGCGACAGTGGACGGCACGGCCGGGCGCGCGGAACTCCTCCTCTGTTCCGTTGTCATTCCAGTCCGGAACGGCGCCAAGGACATAGGCGAGCAGTTGGGCGCGTTGGGCGCCCAGCCTGAAGCGGAGCGGATCGAGGTCGTGATCTCCGACAACGGCTCGACCGACGACACACGCGACGTCGCGCGCCGCTTCGCATCCCATTTCCGCGAGCTCGTGATCGTGGATTCGTCGGAGAAACCAGGGGTCTCCTACGCACGCAACGTGGGCATCTCGGCAGCCTCTGCACCGCTCGTCTTGATCTGTGATTCCGACGACATCGTCGGCGACGGTTGGTTGGCGGCGATGACCGAGGCGTTGGCCGAGTACGACATTGCCGGCGGCCCGCTGGAGACCGCGTCGTTGACGCCGGAGCGAGCGAACCGCTCTATCGAGCAGTTCGATCCCACCAGGCTGCCGACCACACTGCGCTACCTCCCTTACGCATTCGGCGGGAACATCGGCTTCCGCAAGACCGTGTTCGACACGATCGGCGGGTTCGATCCCGAATACCGGGGCCACGAGGAGGTCGACTGGTGCTGGCGAGCCCAGGAAGCCGGATTCAGTGTCGGATTGGCCGCCCAAGCCGTCCTTCACTACCGGTTGCGGGGTTCCGTAGGCGGAATGGTCAAACAGCGCTACCAATTCGGCTACTCGAATGCCCAATTGCAGGCCCACTACCAGCGACCCGGCATGCCTCCGTTCACCCTCAGGAGGCAGGTGCGCACTCTGCTGGAGCACCTGAGCGAGTTGCCTGCCGCTCTGAAGGGTCACGAAACAGATCAATGGCGGGTCGGGCTCGGCTGGTGCTGGGGCCGACTGCGAGGCGCCTGGGACTTCCGCGACCTTCGACCTGCTCCGTCGTCGGTGAATCCTGTGGCCCTTCTCTTGGCCCCGGCGAAGCAGGTCAAACACGTGGCGTTCGTCGGACGTAAGCGGTGGAAGGTTCTGCGGCGTCGGGTTCGAGACGACGTCGTGACCCGGGCGTTCTTCGACCTCGCGCCAGACACGCCGTTCGACTATCGGCCCGAAAGGTATCGAGGTACCTTCCTCGATCGCTCGATCACTCCGACCGAGACGAGTGAGTTTCCGGCGGTGGTGTTCACTCACTGGCTCGGCGATAATCCCTTGCCGGAGGTACGGCAGAACAACCTAGAAATGATGCGCTCCAAGATCGGCCTGCCGGTCGTGCTTGTCTCCAAGGCGAACTTGTCCGAGTGGGTGGTCGAGGGGTATCCGCTCCACCCCGCCTACGAGCATCTCTCGTTGATCCATCGATCGGACTATCTGCGCGCTTACCTGATGCATCACCACGGTGGCGCGTACATCGACGTCAAGCGGCCTCTGCACTCCTGGCGGCCGTCGTACGACCGCATGCTGGCCGATCCGGACGCCTGGGCGATGTCGTACTCGTCGTTCAGTGCAGCCTGGGTGGCGAAGGTGCCCGGAAGGCTCGGTCTGGACATCGTGCACCGGTTCCGCAGCATGTTCTGCAAGAGTGGCTTCATGATGCGCTCGCACACACCGCTCACCGCCGAATGGATGGCGGAGTTGCACGCCCGCCTCGATGCGCGAGCCGAATCACTCGCGGCCCATCCCGGCGGGGTGCGTGGAGCACCCGGATATCCCATGTCTTGGCATGACGCGGGCGCCCGAATCGTCGACCCACTCACGCTCAAGTATCACGAGCACATCCGCTACGACGACGATATGCTCCTCGATTTCGAGAACTACCTCTGAACGGTCCTCGAACTGGAGCCACTTCGGCGGGCAGCCTGGAGTCGTCGGAAGGCCGTGCTGAGCAGCGGTAACGAGGCTGCCCAATACGCCAGGAGCTTGGCGTCGAAACGAGACTGGGGAGACTTCAACAACCGCGTGAAGGTGTCGCGCGCGAGTTCGTCGTCGGCCCCGCTCCTGAGGAGCTGAATGGTCTGCACCCGCAGCAGCCCGAACACCAGATCGTCGCAATCTGGTCGCCGGCCGAGCTGCTTGCGAAGGATCAAGACTCGCGCGCGCAGCCACTCACCCCGGAATTGAGGCTGGAAGAACTTGCGACCCAATGCGGTCGGGATTTCGCGGTGTGAGGCGAGCACCTCGGCAGTGCCGGCGATGTCGTACTTCGCCGCGATGCGTAAACACACGTCGTGATCCTCGTAGAAGATGTCCGGGTCGTAACCGCCGACGTCCCGCAGCGCTGCCGTACGCAGCATCGTCGACGGCGCCGGGATCCAATTCTTCGTCAAGAGATCCTTATAGGGATCGGGCGACTCCAACGTCCAGACATCGGCATGATCCTGGGCAAACGTCACGCCAATCCGGCTGCCGTCAGGATTGGCCCGGTACACGTCGCTGAAGACCAGTCCGCACGTCTTTCCCTCGGCGTCCATCAGGTCGATCTGGTGCTCGAGTCGCGCCGGCTCCATCCAGTCGTCGGCGGCGATGTACACGAAGAACTCGGTGTCCGCCAGTTCCAGCCCTTCGGCCAGCGAGGCTCCCAAACCTTGGTTGACCGAATGCGCCACGATTCGGACGTCGGAATCGGCGCCGACGTAGTCACGGACGACGGTTGCCGTTCCGTCGGGGGAGCAATCGTCGATCACGAAGACCCGGGCGGGGACGCCCTGCGCCCGAATGCTGTCGAGACACTCGGCAACGTAGGGCGCGTGGTTGTAGGCCACCACGACGACCGTCACCCGTGCGTCGGCCGGCCATGGCCTCGTCTCGCCTATCGTCACCGGCCGAATCTAGCCGACCCAGGCGAGAAGATGACGTGACAGCGCGTTCGTCATGCTGGGGGGACCAATGGGTAGCGACGTCAGACAGGACGAACGGGCCCTGGCACCGCAGATGTCCGGAAACCTGTGGTCGAAGCCCGGCGTGCGGATCGCCCTGGTCGGGATCGCCTGGCTGGCAGCGCTGGTGAACATCGTCCGGTTGTGGCGTTATGTGTGGGGATCGAACGAGGCGTTTGGCGACTTCGGTGTCTACCTGGCTGGCACGCGATGGTGGCTGTCGGGCCATCGGTTGTGCGACTACGTCACAGACAACGGTCTCGGTTTCACCTACCCGCCCTTCGCCGCGGTGGTCTTCACTCCCCTCGCTCTCATGCCTGACCGGATCGCCCAGACAATCTGGACGATTCTGAACATCGCGGTCGTTTGCGCGATCGGGATCGGGTTGGCGTCGGTCCTGGTACGGCGACACGGCCCGTCAGCGGTCTGGCTGACTGCGGGCCTGATCGTGGCGGTCTATACCCAGACGATCTACGTTCAATCCAACGCACTGTTCGGGCAGATCAGTCTTGTCTTGGTCCTGATGTCTCTGCTGGAGAGCGGCCGGATCCTGTCCAGCAGACGATGGGGAGCCCTGACCGGTATCGCTGCGGCGATCAAACTCACCCCTGGTTTGTTCGGCGTGATGCACCTGCTGGTCGATCGACGTCGTTTCGTGTGGTCGTTCGGAGCCGGGCTGTTGACGACGCTGGTCGGCGTGGCGCTCCTGCCACGCGACGCGCTCGACTACGTCACCCGCGCTCTATGGCAGACCGACCGCATCGGGCCGGTCGACCTGCCCGGGAACATGACCTGGACCGGACTGCTCGTCCGGTTCCACATGAACCCCACCCTCAACAGGGTCCTCGTGCTCACCCTGAGTGTCGCGACCGTGATCCTGGCCCTGTGGAACGCCCGTCGCCACTGGCAAGACGCACCGCTGGTCTCGGCCACCGTCGTCGGCTGTGCCAGCGTCCTCGTCGTACCCCTCTCCTGGCCCCACCACGCAGCCTGGCTGCTGGTTTGGGCAACCATGATCCTCTTCGCCCGACAGCGGTGGCTCCAGGTGCTGGGCGCTGGTCTGGTCGTGCTGAGCGTCTTCTGGGTCCCCGTCGCCACGGCCGTCGGGGACAACGGCAAGAACATCCTGTATGCGTTCCAGATCCTCGTCATGGCGGCCACAGCCGTGATCCCCGTCACCCTCCGCGGTACCTCCCCGACGGCGCGGCGGGCGCCGTCAGCCGTACCTCCCTCAACCCAGCGATAGCCCCCGCCGTAGCAAGGAATCGCGCTCGGTTTGTTTGAACTGACCGAACCGAGGCAGGAACTTGTCCCAGTCGATGATGTGCGAGTCGATCTCCGGACCGTCGATGCACGCGTGTTTGCGGACCAACTTGCCGTCGCACACGACCGGCACCATGCAGGCCCCGCACATCCCCGTGGCGTCGACCATGATCGAATTGAGCGAGGCGACGGTGGGTACGCCGTACGGTCGCGTCAGGTCGCTGACCGCCCTCATCATCAACGGCGGACCGATGGTCACGACTTCCGCCACCCGACGACCTGACGGGATCCCCTCGTCCAGCATCCGCTGCAGCGGACCCGTCACGAACCCGGCCTCGCCGAAGCTGCCGTCGTTGGTCGTGTAGACGACGTCGAGCAGGTCGCCGAACTCCTGCTGCAGGGTCCCCACCCGTTCCCCCTCGCCGATCCAGAACAACAGATCTCGGCTCCGGAACCCGCAGATCAACGTCACGTGGTGACCGAGGCGCAGATGCTCCCGGGCGATCGGGAACACCGGCGGCAAGCCCACTCCGCCTGCCGTGAACACCACCGTCTCGCGATCCGGGTCGTAGCCGTGCAGCACAGACGGACGCCCCAGCGGGCCGGCGACTCCGGCGTACACATCACCCACGCCCAACCGGTTGATCAGCACCGACGTCGTACCCAACCCCTGGATGACCAGGGTGATCGTGCCCTGGTCGGCGTCCCAGTCGGCCAGCGTCAGCGGCACCAACTCGCCCTTCGGCTCCACCAGCACCCGCACGAACTGCCCAGCCCGGGCCGCCCGCGCGATCAACGGCGCGTGGATCACCTGTTCGACGATTCCGGTCGCCAACTGCCGGGTGGCCACCACGGTATTGGCCGCGGTGGCCTCGTCGGTGTACGCCCGAGCCCGGGTGACCCGGTCGATGATCTCCCCGCGGCTCAGCTCGATGTCCTTCGCGATCTGACGAGCGGCAGCTTGGCCGTCTCCGGCAGCCCGGATCGCCGTCGATCCACCTCGCGCCGCGTCGCCACCGGAGTACACGCCCGCGACCGACGTCTGTTGGGTTCCATCGGCCAGGTCCAGTGCGCCGCCGCGCTTCGTGGCCAGCCTCGGCTCCGACTCACGGATGATCGGGTTCGAGTCGTTGCCGAGCGCCATGATCACCAGATCGGCCGGCAGAACCACGGTCTCCCCCATCGCCACCGGTGAGCGTCGGCCCGACGCGTCAGGCTCGCCCAGTTCCATCACGTCGCACACGGCCTGGGCGACGGCGTACGACGCAGGCCCGGCTTCGGTCGAGCCCAGGAATTCGCGCGGTGCCCGCAGCGCCGCCAGGGTGATCCCCTCCTCCAACGCATGGTGGAGTTCCTCCACGCGGGCGGGCAACTCGGCGCGAGTCCGTCGATAGACGATCGTGACGTGTCCACCGAGTCGACGTGCCGTACGCGCCGCGTCCATCGCCGTGTTGCCACCCCCGACGACCAGCACCTGGTGGTCGCGCACCGCCGGCAACGGAGTCTCGTACTCCTCGCGATGCCCCTGCATCAGGTTGACCCTGGTCAGGAACTCGTTGGCGCTCATGACGTTGACGAGGTGCTCGCCCGGCACGTTCATGAACCGGGGCAGGCCAGCGCCCGTACCCACGAACGTCCGTACGAACCCTGCCGCGCTCAACTCGGCCAGACTCGCCGTCTTGCCCACGACGAAGTTCGTGACGAACCGACCGCCCAACGCCTTGATCTTGGCGACCACGTCGTCGATCAGTTGATTGGGCAGCCGGAACTCGGGAATGCCGTACCTCAGCACCCCGCCCAAGGCGTGGAACGACTCGAAGACCGTGACCGGGTAACCGTCGGCCGCCAACAGATAGGCGTTGATCAGGCCCGCGGGTCCCGAACCGACGACCGCGATCGGCGGCTTGGTCGCGGTCAGCCACGGGTTGGCTCGGTCGGCGAACCGCGCGAGCGTCGCACCCGGCTCGAACGTACGGGACCGCTGAGGCAGGAACCACTCAAGCTGGCCGATCTCGATCGGCTTCTTCGAGTGCGCGCACACGCCCTGACACTGGAGTTCCTGCGGGCAGACGCGCCCGGTCACGTTGGGGAGCGGGTTGACCGACTCGATGAGCTCCATCGCCTCCCGGAACCGGCCGTTGCCGACCAGCGACAGCACGGTCGGGATATGGATCTGCACCGGGCAGCCGCCCTGCGGCTCACGATGTCCCTTGACCAGCTTGCCCAACTCGCACGGCGAGTCGGTGCACTGCTTGTCGCGGATCGCCTCCAGCCAGACGAACAGGTCGACCTCGCGGGGCGTGTATCCGAGTTGGAGATACCCGAGGTATCCCGCGTTGACGAGGTCGAAGTCCTCGGTCCGCTCCTCGGCCGGGCGCACGTACGGCGGAATCGAACTTTCCGCGGGCCAACCAGCCGACAACCCCGCGAACATCGGGTACCGGCCCGACAGATGCGCGTCCAACGCCCTGACGAACTTCCGTTTCTGCCCGAGCGGGAGGTTCCAGACGAACCGCATCAGCACCCGCGATGCGTCGTCGTCGCGCAGCAACACGCGCCACATCGTGGTCACGAACCCCTCGGGCAGCTCCGGCTGCTGGAACTGCGCGGCCATCGCCTGCATCCCGTCGGCGATGAACATCTGCCGAAAAGCGGCGGGGTTCGACCGCAGGTGCCGACCCAGGACGTCCAGTTGCGCCTGCTGCTGCGTCTCGTCGACGTCGGTCGTCATCGGATGATCTCCGCATCGCAGTTCGCCACGACTTTGCGGATCCGGCGGGCGATGTCGTCGGTGATCTCCACCGAGTCCAGCGCCCCGGGAATCAGCCTGGCCACGTCTTTCGCCGACCCGTCCACGACCACCTTGACCTGTTCGAACAGTTCGGGCAGATCGGTGTAGCAGGTGCCACAGTCGGTGCATTTCGGCTGATCCTCGACCGCCAGGCTCACCGGCGCGGCGCAGCCCGCGCCCACAGGCCGCTGGACCACCCCCGGACCCGTCGTCACTCTCACAGCGGAGGGAGCCGTACCCCCGAACGCCAGGGGTGCCAACGGGGCTCCTGGCGAGGCCGACGCCAACTCGCTCATCGCCAGGGCGATCTGGTCCAGCGACGACTCCTGCTGTTTCATCGCCGCGTCGTACCGAGCCTGCAATGCGTCGATGTCCTTCTGATGCAGCGCTGTGAGCTTGGCCACGTGACGCCCGGCCATGTACTGCAGAAGTTGCCAGTTGCGCCGTCTGCTTTCGGCCATCTCCACGATGGACTGGTCGCACCGCACCTTCACAGGACGGCGCTGGGCATCGGTGACCAGGATGTACGGCACGTGCCCGCCGCGCTCGACCTCGGGCAATTCGAGGTATTCCTCGACCGGGATCGCCATGGCTTCCTCGGCGGAGGCCAACCGCCGGAAGTGTTTGCGGAACCGGGTCTCCCCGTAGGCGAAATGAGCCGGCGTGAGGGCGGTGCTGACCAGCGCGACCTTGCCGTCGGCGTCGACCGTCTCCAGGCTCTGCGTGGTCCAGGTCTGGTCAGGATCGGGATTGCCGTCGAGGGAGAACCAGTCGTGCAAGGTCTCGCCGCGGCGCGGATCGTGGACGAAGACGGGGTTCATCCGGCTCGCAACAGCCAGCTTGGCCCGGCGATGCGCGGCCGCGTCGTCGATCCCATGCTCGGACTGACACGGCGTGTAGATGTCGAGCACGGCCGGCGCGTCGGAGTAGGTCAGGAAGTCCATCACGTTGCGCAGGAAGTGCGACTGCACCGCCGTCGCCGAGGCGCAGACGTAGACCCCCGGATGGAACGAAGCGAGCACGCTGAGTTCCTTGCGCACCTCTTCCTTGCCGGTGTAGGCGGCCCCGAACCGCGACAGATCGCTGTCCTGGCCGTGGTACGACGAGGTCGAGGCCTGCCCACCGGTGTTGGAGTAGGCACCGGTGTTGAGGATCATGATCTTGATCGGTGTGGTGGAACTGAGGATGCGCGACATGGCGCCGAAGCCGATGTCGTACGACGCCCCGTCGCCCCCGATCGTCAACACCGTGGGCATCAGAGCGAGCTCGTCCCGCGTGAAATCCGACCAGGACAAGGTGCGCAACGGGGCGTCGTGCAGCGCGGGGTCGTACGCGTCGTCCAGCTCGAGCCGTACCGTGCGCAGCGCTTTCACGTCAGTGACCGCCTTGGCCGCGATCCCCTCGAAGATGCCCTTCGCCAGCGGCTGGGCATCCTGGAACAGGCTGTTCACCCACGGGTCAGTGAAGGAGTTGTACGGCATGGTCGACGCGTAGACCGAGGAACAGCCGGTCGCGTTCGCCACGACCGTGGTCGCAGGTCCGCCCCCGGAGGGGCCACCCTCGTACTCGTAGAGACGCCGCTCCAGCACCGGGATCGCCTCGGCGAGCCGTACCCGCCGGTCACCGGTCACCGTCGCGAGCTTGGCCCGAGCGTCGGTCAGGACCTGCTCCAGCTCGGCCGTGTGGGCCTTGCGCCGGCGCCCGCCGACGGCATGGCTGGCCGCCATCACCTGCCGGGTGGCGGTGACCTCCCCGCAACCACGGCACCCGCCGTGACCACCGGTGGTGGCGTAGTAGTTGGTCCGGTCCAGGAACAGCCGCTTCGGCGGCCCGCTGGAACCGGTCTCGGACTCGAAGAACCGTTGCGGGGTCGCTGGCAGCCGAGACAGGAACTCGAACCGCTGCTGCATGAGGTCCTGGAGGGGGTTCGTCTGTTCGGCCACGCTGAGCGCGCCCGGCCCGCACACCTCGATGCACTCCAGACAGCCGGTGCACTTCCACGGGTCGACGACCACCGAGTAGAGGCCTCCGCCTCCGCGCTTTTCCATGGCGTCGTAGAACGGCTTGGTACGGCTGACCGGGAACGCGGCCAGCTGCCGGATCACCGGATCCCAGGAGTCGGCCTCGGCGGCAGGGACGAGGGCGACGGCTTCGGCGACGACTTCACTGAACGCCTTCTTGGAGTCCTTGCCGTAGGCGACGGGGACCGCGTCGGCCACGGCCGCCATCGTCGTGCGGACGTTGCTCGCCGCCACCTGGGTCACGCCAGCTCCGCGGAGGGCTGCGGTCAGCAGGGCAGGCACCTCGTGGATCGTGTTGGGAATCGCGGCATCGGGACACACGAGCGTGCATTCCAGGCAGCCAGTGCAGGCGGCCGCGTCGAACGCAGGCACACTGCGGCGGAACAGGCCCTTGTCCTTGCCTGCTGCCGTACCCGGCGGGATGAACATGCCGGTGCCCGGCAGCACCGGCGCCTCCCCGATCGTGCCTTCTCGGAAGGGGGTGGCGATCATCGTCTCGTAGTACTGCCGGTCGAACAGGCCGCCGGTGCCGCACGCTCCGTGGTCGTCGCAGGCCACGTGCTCAGAGACGTCAACGGTCAGCAGTCGGCGCTGACCGGGCGCCTGCTCGACCTTGCGGTACTCGGGGCGGGTGTATTCGACCCGCTTCACCGCTTCGATTCCGTCGACGATGACCGCCATATTCGCCTCGACGACGGCGTCGCCCTTGCTGCCGAACTTCTTGGCGATCTGCTGACGGACCTTGACCAGGATGTCGTCACGGCTGGCGCCCCGGGCCACTCGGTCGACGTGACCGACGACCGCACCGACGAACGCGATCCCCATCATGCGGGTCTGCAGTTCCGGCTGCGGCGCATGCTTGAGGGCCACCGCAAACGCGTCCACGACCAGGAAGTCGAGTTTCTTCTCACGGATGGTCCGACGCGCGGAGGCCGGCAGATCGCGCCACACCTCCAACGGCGGCAGGTTCGACTGGAGCACGAACGTGCCACCGTCGGCGATGCCGCGCAACGGGTTCGTGTGGTGGAACACCTTGTGGTCAGGCGAGAGCACGATCTCGACGTCTTCGAGCTCGGCGTTCGTGATCCTGATCGGATCCGGCGACAAGGTGATGTAGTAGTTCGTCGGCGCACCCGACTTCTCCGAGCCGTACTTCGGTGCCGACTTGGAATGAATGCCGAGTAGGCCCGCCAGCAAGTCGGTGAGCAACTTGCCGGTGGCGATCGTGCCGTACCCGCCCACCGAGTGGAACCTGATCCGCATCCCGCCCTCGGGCAGCAGGTCGGGATTGTCCTCGGTGTCGAGGGCCATGAACTGGGTATCCGGGTACGCGGCCCGCAGCCTGTCCTGGATGTCGGCGAGGTACGGCGAGGGGGTCTTGGAGTAGAACTGCGAGCCAAGGTAGATCAACGGTGCCAGCGTTCCGGAATCCAGGGCCCTGAACGCGGCGACCAGGTGCCGGGGCTGGAGGTCATGCCCGCCGAGCCCGAAGATCGCCGTGGACAGGGTGGGCACTTCGGTGACGGCCGGGATGCCCGGGTGGCGTTCGGACTTCGCGTTGGCTAGGCCCTTCATCAGGGCCTGGGTGACGAGTGGGGTCATCGCCATCTGGTCGGAGCGCTCCAGCACTAGGACGGCCTTCTTGCCCGCGAGGGCCGACACGAGTTCGGCCTCGGGGAACGGCTGGAGCAATTTGACCGCCACGAGGCCGGCTTTGATCCCCTGGCTCCGCAGGTACGGCAGCACCGCCTCGACATCGTCGGTCACCGAGCCCAGTCCCACCACCACGATGTCTGCATCGTCGGCGAACGACGTGTGAACCGGGGCATAGAGCCGACCGGTGAGTTCGCCGTACTCGGCCATCGCCTCACGCACCAGCCGGGGAACCTCGGACGCGAAGTGGGTCCGGTGGTCGACCGCGCCGGCCTGGAAGTCGGGCTGGTTCTGGACCGGACCGGTGAGACCGGGGTTGTTCGGGTCGACGAGTGAGGGTACGAGCTGGCGGGTGCCCTTGGCGTTGGCGTTGCGCCACGCCCGAAGCCATGCGTCGCGGAGCCCGGAAGGGAGGTACGGCTCGACCTGCCCGGCGAGCTGCCCGGTCGCATCGGCCTCGACCTGGGCGGCGTGGTCGTCGAGCCAGGTGTTGAGGAGGATTGCGTCGTCCTTGGCGATCTGGCTGCCATGGCGGTGGACGAAACGGTGCAACGCCGAGACCCGGCCAGCATCGCCGAAGAGCAGTTCCTGGGCCACGGTGGGGCAGGGAATGTGCGACTCCGGATCGCCGACGAACTCCCGTAGCAATTCCGGTTCCGGAAGGAGGGCCTCCGACAACATGTGCGAGGTGGAGAATCCGTCCATGCAGTTCGCGACCGGAATCAGCGACGTCGCCGACGTGCGGTAGGCGATGGCGGCGAGGTCGGCGGCCTCTTGCGGATTCGCGGCAAACAGCACCGTGTAGCCGGACGGGAGGAGCGCGTAGACGTCGTCGTGGCCCGCCATGACATTGAGGGAATGTTTGCTCACGACGCGGGCCGCGACCTGCAACACGAACCCACCGACCTTCTTGCCGACGGTGACGAAGTGGGACTCCATCGCGTAAAGGATTCCCTGGCTCGACGAGGCGTTGGAGACGTACTGTCCGCCGGTCAGCGCGGCACCCAGCGCGCCGGACTGTGCCGAGTGTTCACCTTCGGGCTCGAAGAAGAACGCGTGCTTGCCCCAGACGTTGAGGCCACCCTCCGCGCGGCGGGCCTCGAAAATCTCCGAGATCTCCGTCGACGGTGTGATCGGATATCCGATGACACCCCCGCAGACGTGACCCATGACGTACGCCACAGCTCCGTTGCCGTTGATCACCGTCTCCACGCCCGGATACCTCGGGCCGCTTGGGATGTCCCCTTCGGATCCGGTCGGCGCGAAAGTCAGGTCGGTCGTGCTCATGCGGTTCTCCCTCGATCCCCGCCACCATAAGACTCCTCGTTGAACGGTCATCGGCTGGGGTCGAGTAACCGACCAGCTCCTCAGTTCACCCGGCTTTGGCGCTCTTGCCCTGCTCTTCTTCGCGACGTTTCTTCGCGGCTTCCACCGAAGCACGCAATGCGGCGACGAGGTCGACGACGTCGGCCTCGCGTGGGGCGGCCGCCTTCTCCTCGGTCACGGGCTGGCCGGTGAGCTTCGAGGCGACGAGTTGTTCGACGGCCTCGCGATAGGCGTCCGTGTAGTCCTCCGGCGTGAACTCCCCCGACATCTGCTCGATGAACATCGTGGCCATCCCGACCTCGGCATCGGTCACGCGCACGTCGTTGGGAGGTGCAGCGAACGAGGGGTCCCGGACCTCGTCGGGCCACAGCATCGTCTGCAGCACCATCACGTCGTCCTTGACTCGGATCAAGGCGATCGATTCGCGGGACCTCAGCGCGACTTTGACGACGGCCGCCTTACCCGTCTTGGCGAGGGCGTCGCGCAGGAGCACGTACGGCTTCCCGCCCGGCCCGTCGGCCTCCAGGTAGTACGGCTTGTCGAACATGATCGGGTCGACACTGCTGGCGTCGACGAACGTCACCACATCGACAGACTTGGTCGTGGTCAGGGGCAGGTTGTCGAGGTCGGCCTTGTCGAGGATCGCGACCCGTCCGTCACCGGCCTCGTACCCCTTTCCGATGTCGGCATAATCCACCTCCTGACCGCACTTCTCGCAGACACGCTTGTACTTGATGCGTCCCCCGTCTTCGAGGTGTACCTGACGGAAGCTGATGTCCTTGGTCTCCGTCGCGCCGTACACCTTCACCGGGATCGTCACCAGGCCGAACGAGATCGCGCCCTTCCAGATCGAACGTGGCATACGCCGTAGTCTCCCCCACTCTGGCAGCCTGCGAAAGGTGCGAGCCGCCTGATCAGCCGGGGCCAAGCAGGATGGAGACCTCCTCCGGCCCGTACCAGAGCAGGTCGTGATCGTGCATGAACTCGGCGACGACAGGCAGGTCCCAGGCTGCGTCGAGATCGAGACCAGCCGTCGCCGCGGCAATCCCCGCGGCGGCATCGCGGGCGTCGTCGGAGTCAGCGAACAGGGCCGTCACCCCGGAGAGTGCGAGGTCCGGCACGCTGACCTCTCCGAAGTAGCCGGCCGGCTCACACGCGACAGATCGGTCGATGACGGCGACCAGGCGTCGGCCGTACGACATCAGGGCCACGAGCCCGGCGATCAGCAGCGCCGTACGCTCAGCTTCTTCGTCTTCGCCCGGGTCAAGATCGAAGGTGTCACGGAGGGCGTCGGTGGCGGCGTACGCCTCCAAGGGTCCGGCCTTCACGTCACCGGCCACGAGGGCGGCGAGGTCTGCGCCACTGACGGGAACGAACGCGACCATCAGCGACGTCCCCCGTCGAGGCGGTTGAGTTCAGACGTGATGCCGTCGACCAGGGCCGTCACCGGAGCCGCTGCGACGATCCCGATCCCGATGGTGCCGGCGTAGGAGGTGAGGCAGACGGACACGTCCTCCGAATCTGCCAGGCCGATCGCCGGGTAGGACGTGGAAAGGCGCCATTCACCGAGGTACCGATCAGACCGGGGACCTGGGGCGTTCGACACGAACACGTCATGCGCGCGGCCGCCGGTCACGGTCCTCGCCGACAGCGCGTGCAGCGTCGCCGGGCCGAACCCCGCGATGCGGGTCAGCCGGTCGCCCCCCACCGTGTGACCGGAGTCGATCCGCGACCTCGTGAGCGAAGCAATCTGGTCGATGCGACCTTGTGGCGACGGAGTCTTGACGGGCAGCGTGACGTACTGGGCGGCGACCTGGCAGCCGACCGAAGTCGGCACGGATCCTCGCTCACGAACCGCCAGGGGTACGAGAGCCACGATGTCGGTCGGCTCGGCGCCCAGTTGGGTCTGCCACTGCCGCAAACCGGACGTGACGAGGGCCACCAGCACGTCGTGGGTCGTGCAACCGAGACCATCCCGGACTCGATTGACGGCGTCGAGGGAGACCTGGCCAAGCCCGACGTAGCGCGTCGACGGAGCCACCGGTTCGCCCGGCCGGAGCAGGCTCGGCAGGCCCTGGTCCTGGGCCCACTCGACCCCTTGGGTCACCGTACGGACCACGCGTGACGAGAGTCGGCCGAACAGACCCACCGGGTCCTTGAGGCCGCCCATCACCCCCGACACCAGGTCGTCGCCCACTTCCGGGGCAGGAGCGGGAGTCCACGGCCGAGGGACCGGCACGTCGCTGATGACCTCGTCGTCGTACAGCTCCTGAAGCAGGTGGACGTTCTCGGTACCGTCGACGTAGGCGGGATGGACCCGCGACACCAGCGCCACCCAGCCACCGCGGAAGCCGTCGACGAGCGTCAGGTCCCATTGGGGGCGAGCCGGATCGAGCGGACGGCCCAGCATCTCCGCCACCAGGTCCGACACCTGGCCGAGTGTGGCGGACTCCTCCATGGTGTGGCGGATCAGGTGACGGTCGAGGTCGAACTGCTCGTCGTCCACCCAGTCCAGACCGGTCACGGTCTCGCGAATCCGCTGCCGGAATCGCGGTGCGAACGGCAATCGGTCCGCAACCCGAGCGGTCAACTCCTCGATCCCGAGCTGGGCGCGTGGGGCCGGAGGCTCGAGCATGTCGATCGCCACCAGGTGCCAGGGGGTCTGCTGAACCCCGCGTGACAGAGAGGCAATCTCCGTCGTGGTCAGCGGATCGGCCATCATGCTCCTTCGTCGGCTGCCGTCCAGCCTACCGACGCGGTGTGACCGGCTGGCACGCCGTGGCAGGATGACCGGACAGGGGCGGGTTCTTCGGAACCTCCGCGAGACTCTCGGAACGAAAGGGTGGAGGATCGTGCGACGCGTTCTAGTGCTGATTGTGGCGGTGCTGACGGTTGTGTCGGGGTGTTCCTCCACCGCCGCGGCGCCCGCGCCCACGCCCAGTCCGCTGACGATCGCGATCTCCCTGACCGCCACGACGGCGTCTCCCTCGGGGGATCGGTTCAGCGTCGTCGCCGGGTCGGCAGTGACGATCACCGTGACGTCCGATCATGACGACGAGGTGCACGTGCACGGGTACGACATCGAGATCGCTGTGACCAGCGCCGCTCCGGTCACCAAGACCTTCACCGCCGACAAGGTGGGTCGATACGAGATCGAGTCCCACGAACCTGTGCGGACCATCGGCACTCTCGACGTCAGGTGACTGAGGCATTTGCCCTCGCCCATGCAGGGTTGCTCGTACCCGCCCACGGCATCGGCAGCCGACGTGACCTCCCGTTGCCGTTCGAGTTCGTCGTCGGCGGCGCCGTGGTGGTGCTCGTCGCGACATTCCTCCTGCTGTCGAGGGCCTGGCAGGATCCGAGGTACGGCGAACTGCGCGGCCGAGCCCTCTCGCGCCTCTCTGCCGTACTCCTGAACCCGATCGTCGAAGCCATCGCGCGGGTCGCGGTCGTGCTCGGCGTGGGCTGGTTCGCGCTCGCCCTCGCCGCTGGCCAAGACCGGCTGACAAATCCGGCGTTCGGGGTCGTCTACGTGCTCGTCTGGGTCGGCCTGGTGCCGCTGTCGCTGCTCTTCGGGCCAGTGTGGCGCGGTCTCCACCCGGTGCGGACGTTGGTCGGGCTCGTTCGGCGAAACGAGGATCACGCGCTGCTGCAGCGGGTCGGGGTGTGGCCCGCTGCCCTGGGGATCGTCGCGTACGCGTGGTTGGAACTCGTGCATCCTGACCGTACGACGCTGCCGGTGTTGCAGGGATTCGTGATCGCTTGGGGCGTCGTGGTCGTCGGAGGCGCGGTCATCCTAGGGCGGGGCTGGGTGGGATCCGCCGACCCGTTCGAGGCGTACGCGGACGCGGTCGCCCGGTTGTCGTGGCTACAGACGGGTCTTCGCGACGGCCGCCGCACGATCCTCGCCGTGAACCCGTTGCGCAATCTGCTGAGTTGGTCTCCGCCTGCCGGCAGTGGGGCCGTGGCGTGCGCGTTACTGGGCTCGACGGCGTACGACAGTTTCAGCAGTACGACGGTCTGGATTCGCGCCGTACAGGCATCGTCGGTTCCTCGGTGGGTGTGGGGTACGGCGGGGCTGTTCGCGCTCATCGCTGTCGTGAGGGTGACGTACATCCTGGCCTGCCGGGCGATGCAACCCGCCTTGAAGCGGAGGACAGGATTGCTGCGTACGGGTGACGACATGGTCGTCGGTCTGGTGCCGATCGTCGTGGGTTATGCCCTGGGGCACTACCTGACTTTGCTCGTCTTGGAAGGTCAACGCACGATCATCCAACTCTCCGATCCCCTCGGGCGGGGGTGGAACGTCTTCGGCACCGCCGAGCGAGGCGTGGCAGCGACCGTGGTTACCTACCCGACCGTCACCGCCCTGTTGCAGTTGGTCTTCGTCGTCGGTGGTCACGTCCTTGGCATCGTCGCGGCCCACGACCGGGCGGTGGGCTTGCTGGTACGGCAGAAGGCCAGTCGCGCTCAGATTCCGATGCTGCTGGTCATGGTGTTCTTCACGGTTTCTGGGTTGGTGTTGCTGTTCTCGCCGTAGTGGGGGTACGGCGGGAAGGGGGTACGGCGAGATGAGGTTGTCCACAGGTCGGATGTAGGTGGAAGGGTTATACACAGATTAGGATGCGTGTTCTAAATCTGCCTCGTTGTTTCACGTAGCGTGCGGGGGTATGGAACAGAGCACGTCACGGACGGCCAGTGGCAACTGGCGCCCCGGCGGCCGATCCATGCCGCCTGGGGCAGGGGGCTCCCAGGACCCGATGGGTGCCGTCGCCGCTCCTGTTCCCGGCCTTGGCGGGTCCGCCGTTCCCGGCCCGATGGGCGTGGGGTCTCCGGTCGAGTCGATCGGCCGGGTGCAGGAATGGCTGGCCGCCTTGGACACGGCGGATCTCCCGGACCAGGAACGGTTGGACACGATCCACGGACTGCTGCGGCTGGCATCACAAGCCCGGGCGGTCGCCATGGTGGCCGCCGCGGCCGCCGAGGCTGACCACGTCGCCGTCCGAGCGAACGGCGCATCTCTGGTGACCTGGCTGGGAACCATCGGCGCGTGGACCAGACCCCAACTCACCAGCGTGGTCTACATGGGCAAAGCCCTGCAAGAAGCTCCATCGGTCGCTCGCGCCGCCACCAGTGGCCAGCTCGTGGTCGAGCAAGGACTTGCGATTGCCGGAGTCTTGGACCGTGTCGCCGAAGATCTGGATCCCGCACGACACGCCGAAGCGGCTGAGGCGATGATCGGCTTTGCTGACAGGCTCGACTCGGCCGGCCTCACTCGCGTCGGAGACCAGCTGTTGGAGATGATCGACCCCGACGGCCACGACGCCCGGGAAGCTCACCGCCTCGAACGACAGGTGAGGCTCGCTACGGCCGCCAGGCATCTCACGTTCAGTTCTGACCGACACGGATCAGTCCTGATCCGCGGATCCCTCCCCGAACTCGCAGCCGAACCTTTGCGGAAAGTGATCGACTCTTACGCTCTTCAATCCCGCCGCACGGGCCTCGACGCCCTGGACCCGCACACGGCGCCCCCCACCATGAGCCAATACCGGGCCGACGCGCTCTGCCGGCTCGCCACCGTCGTCCAACAATCCGGTGATGCCCCACGCACCAACGGCGACCTTCCCCGGATCGTCTACACCATCGACCACGATCAACTCCGCGACGCATGCCACCGGACCGGACTCATGGTGACCGACCGGACGCGACCTGGTGAGGCCGGCCAGCCCACCAGACCAGCCGGACACGACCAGGAGCAACCCTCGGACGAGCCGATCCCACCGGGTCGGCTCAGGCTCCGCCTGGCTACAGCCAACCAACACCACGCACGGCTCCTCCCCAGTGGACCCAAACTGACGCCGGCCCAACTCCGGCAACTCGCGTGCGACGCCGACCTCGTGCCGGTCGTTCTGAATAGCGATTCGATTCCTCTCGACATCGGACGCGAAACCCGACTCGTCACCCCCACTGTCCGACTCGCCCTCACTCTGCGCGATCAGGGCTGCACCTTCCCCGGCTGCCACCAATCCCCCAACTACTGCCATGCACACCACATCGACCCCTGGTGGGCCGGTGGACCGACGATCCTCAGCAACCTCACCCTCCTCTGCCCTCATCACCACACGCTCATCGAACCCAACCCCGACGGACCTCCCGGCGCTCGTTGGGAGCTCCGCCTCGATGCCGAGGGCATCCCCTACGTGCTCCCTCCGACCCGCCTCGACCCCAACCGAACTCGCCTCTACCACCAACGTTTCCACCACCTCGAGTAGAGACAGAGAGCTGAGCCCGCACGGGCCGCCTCTTCGCGAAGGGAAGATCGCGTCGCGCACTCGACGCGCACACGTCACCCTTCGTTATCCACAGGTTCGCTGCATCTCGGCTGGCGCTGAGGGCAGTCGAACGGGCAGGCTGGACCTATGGCCTCTGTCACCCCCCAGCAGGCAGGCACCGGGTTTCGCTACACCCGTCGTGTCTTGGGTCCTGCCGTACCCGTTTGGACCTGGTCTGACTTCGTCGCCGAACTGCGAGCGAACGAGATCGTCGGTCATCCATTCCTGCCCTTCGAAGAAGAGTCGATGCATGACCCGGTCACCGTCGCCGTGCCGTCGATCCCTGAGGAAGTCTCACAGGCGACGACCGTTTTGGTCCGCGCGATGATCGAGTGCCTCAACGGCCGCCGATCACCCGCCCAATTGAACCGCTGGTTCGACGACAAAGCGATGAATGCGGTGCTCGACCGTGTTCGGATCGAACGTGGGCGGCCGCCCCTGACTGTGGCGTCACTCCGCTTGCAGATGCCGACGCTGAATGCCGTGGAAGCAACGGCTCGGCTGGTCAGAGAGGATCGCTCGACGGCGCTCGCGCTCAGGCTCGAACGGAAGACCAACCGATGGATGTGCCGGTGCGTGATGTTCGGACCGAGGTAGGCCCCGACCTCAGCGCCTGCGCCGGTTTCTCCGGCCCTTCTGGCCGGGTCGTTGGGTCCGCTGAGGAGTTGGCGACGAGCTGCGAGACGGGCCTGTCGTCGCGACTGCCTCGTCGGGCACATCCTCGTCGTCATCCTCAGTGACGCCCGGCATCTCGCCGATCGTGGCCAGACTCGCCTTGGTGGCCTCGATCATCTCCTCGAGACTGCTTGGCTCACGTGCAGGCTTCGCGCCCTTCCGCCGGGGCTTCTTCGACGCGGGCGCCTGGGCCGCAGCCGTTCCCCCGGCCGCCAGTCCGTGCGCTCCGATGTGCAACTGACGCCGAGCATCAGCCATTTCGGCCTCCAACTCCGCATCGCGGTAACGCTTCATCGTGGCGACGACGTCGACCGGGCGCCCATCGTCGTCAACGACCGGACGTGCGACCTGCACCGGCTCGACGTCGAGGTTGAACAGATATCCGACGACTTCCTCCATGAACGAGTCCATCATCGAGGCGAACATCGCTCCGCCTTCACGCTGATACTCGACCAGCGGATCACGCTGCGCCATCGCTCTGAGGCCGATGCCCTCGCGCAGGTAGTCCATCTCGTAGAGATGCTCGCGCCACTTGCGATCCAGCACCGTGAGCAAGACCCGTCGCTCGAGCTCACGCATGACTTCGGGAGTGAGCATCGCCTCGCGCGCGTCGTACGCCTTCTGGGCATCAGCGGTGAAGTCGGAGACCAACTCCTCCTGTGTCAAGGCCTTGTCGTCGTACTCGCTGCGCTTGAGCGACACCGGGTACAGCGTCGACATGTGGTTCCACAACGCTTCGAGGTCCCAGTCTTCCTCGAAACCTTCCGTCGAACCCAACACGTATTGCGTCACCACCTTGGTGACCGTCGCCCGAAGCTGTTCTTGGACGTCGGCGCCCTTGAGCACGTCGCGCCGGTCGCGGTAGATGACAGCCCGCTGCCGGTTCATGACGTCGTCGTACTTGAGCACGTTCTTGCGCATCTCGAAGTTCTGGCCCTCGACCTGTTCCTGGGCGCTCGCGATCATCTTGGTGATCCGCTTGTCTTCGATCGGCACGTCGTCGGGCACCTTGAGCGCCCGCATGAACCAATCCACCATGTCGCCCTTGAACAAGCGCATGAGGTCGTCACCCAATGACAGGTAGAACCTGCTCTCCCCCGGGTCGCCCTGACGACCTGAGCGACCTCGCAGCTGGTTGTCGATCCGGCGCGATTCGTGCCGTTCCGAGCCCACCACGTACAACCCGCCAAGATCGACGACCTCGTCGTGCTCGGCCTCGACCTGCTCCGTGATCTCGGCGAACGTCTCGCTCCAGGCGGCTTCGTACTCGTCGGAGTTCTCGACCGGGTCCAATCCTTGCTCGCGCAGCGCAGCGTCGGTCAGGAACTCGGGGTTCCCACCGAGGATGATGTCCGTGCCTCGCCCGGCCATATTGGTGGCTACCGTGACGGCGCCCTTGCGTCCGGCCAGCGCGACGACTGCCGCCTCCCTCGCGTGCTGCTTGGCGTTGAGCACCTGGTGCGGCACCTGCGCCTTCACGAGCATCTTCGACAGCACTTCGGACTTGGCGACCGATGCCGTACCGATCAGAACCGGCTGACCCTCTTCGTACCGCTCCGCCACGTCGGAGACGATCGCGTCGAACTTGGCCTCTTCGGTGCGGTAGATGAGGTCCTTCTGGTCGACTCGGATCATGGGCTTGTTCGTCGGGATGGGCAGAACCCCGAGGCCGTAGATCTTCTGGAACTCGGATTCCTCGGTCTTCGCCGTACCCGTCATGCCGGCGAGCTTGTCGTACATCCTGAAGTAGTTCTGGAGCGTGATCGTGGCGAGAGTCTGGTACTCCTCTTTGATCTGCACGCCTTCCTTCGCCTCGAGAGCCTGGTGCAGACCCTCGTTGTAGCGGCGGCCGATCAACGTCCGGCCGGTGTGCTCGTCGACGATCAGCACCTCGCCGTCCATGATCACGTAATCCTTGTCACGCTTGAACAATTCCTTCGCCTTGATGGCGTTGTTCAGGTAGCTGATCAGGGGCGTATTCGCTGACTCGTACAGGTTCTCGATCCCGAGCCGGTCCTCCACCACCGTGATGCCCGATTCGAGGATCGAGACCGTGCGCTTCTTCTCGTCGACCTCGTAATGCTCGTCTCTGACCAGGCGGCGTGCCATCCGCGCGAACTCCGGGTACCACTGCCCCGTGTCCTCACTCGGCCCCGAAATGATGAGCGGCGTACGGGCCTCGTCGACCAAGATCGAGTCGACCTCGTCGACGATCGCGAAGTAGTGGCCGCGCTGCACGCAATCGTCCAGCGACAAGGCCATATTGTCCCGCAGGTAGTCGAAACCGAACTCGTTGTTCGTGCCGTACGTGACGTCGGCTGCGTACGCCCCCCGTCGCGCCGCCGGATCCATGTGCGCCAGGATCGCCCCGACCTCCAGCCCCAAGAAGTGATGGATTCGCCCCATCTGCTCGGACTGGAACTGGGCTAGATAGTCGTTGACGGTCACGATGTGAACGCCCTTGCCGGTCAACGCATTCAGGTACGACGGGAGCACACCCACGAGCGTCTTGCCTTCACCGGTCTTCATCTCGGCGATGTTGCACTGGTGAAGCGCTGCCCCACCCATGATCTGGACGTCGAAATGACGTTTGTCGAGCACTCGCTTCGTCGCCTCACGGACCGTGGCGAACGCCTCGGGCAGCAAGGCATCCAGCGATTCGCCGTTCTCGTAGCGTTGTTTGAGATCGGCCGTCTGACCCTGGAGTTCGGCGTCGTCCATCGCGACGTAGTCGTCCTCGATGGAGTTGACCTGGTGCGCGATCGCTTCCAGCCTCTTGACCTGCCGGCCCTCGCCGATCCGCAGCATCCTGTCGAGCAAACCCACTGAAGGTCCTCTTTCACCTCGTCAAACAGTCCGCACCATCCTAGTGGTCGCCCGCTCGCCCCTGTTCCCCACTCCCGCGACCCTTCGCCCCGGCGACTTGGTACGGCTTCCGCCCTCAGCCCAACGCCGCGGTCAGGGCGTCTGCAAGATCACCTTTGGGCCTGACGGCCACGTTCTCCAGCCCTAGCCACTCGGCCATTCTGACCAGCTCCGCGGCCAACGCTCGGCTGACCCGAGCGTCGTCGGCCGGCCGGCTTGGTTCACGCCACGCGGACTGTACGAGCAGTTCGCGTGCCGCGCGATCCGCCTTCAGGTCGACCCTCGCCTCGAACTGCGCGTCTAGCAGGAAGAGATAGACGTAGTAGCCGAACTTCCGCTTGGGCTCGGGCACGTAGATCTCGACCCGGTAGTCGACCCCGAACAGCGATGACAGCCGTTGCCGCTCGAACACCAAGGAGTCGAATGGGCTGACGAGTGCGCTGCCCTCGATCCGCCGGACCCTACGGGCCGCTGGGTCGATCCACAAGGGATGCTTCCATCCAGACACCGGCTCGCGAACGACCTCTCCTGCTACCTCGAGGTGTGCCAGAGCTCGCTCGGCATCAGCCGTGCCGAGCCTGAAGTAGTCCGCAACGCACCTGGTCGATCCAATCCCCAACGCACGTAAGGAACGCCTGACCAACGCCCGGTGCCCTTCCTCGGCCGACGGGGTGGGAGCCGAGAGGACGGCGGCGGGCAGCACCCGCTCCGGGAGGTCGTAGACCCGCTCGAACGAGGAGTTGCGTCGCGCCGAGGTGATTCGCCCAGCCCAGAACAACCATTCCAACGCCGTCTTGACCCGGCTCCAGTTCCACCCCCAGTTCGTCCGATCGCGGATCTCGTCGTGCTCGATCTCCCGGGCGGTCAAGCCCCGATCCGAGGCCGCCACGTCGTCGTACACCCGTTCGATCAGGTCCGGGTGCTCCTGCCGCAGCCGTACGACTCCTCCCCAGGCGTGCTCGGCTGCCGCTGCCATCCGTGGCCGCAACATCGGCTGCAGCGCAACGTCGATGACGCTGGCGGCATGGCCCCAGTACTCGAAGAGGCGACGCGGCGCCCGGTCCGTGCAGCGGTCGAGGAGGGCCTTGTCGTACGGACCCAACCGACTGTAGAGCGGGAGATACTGGGCCCGCTCCACGACATTGATCGTGTCGATCTGGAATTGCGCGACCCGGTCGACGACGCCCTGGACCTGCCGAATCCCCACGACGCGATCACGTGACCCGCCGAATCCCTGAGCGGCCAGGGCGATCCGCCTGGCCTGATCGGGTGTCACCACGCTTGCACCGGCGGCCTCGCCCGGCGACCCGTACCACCCTGCTGCCAGGGACGCGGACCGGCCAGCGGTCGGTACCCGATTCCGCTCGCGTTCAGCCGGCCCAGGTGCCGATCGAGACGTCCGACGAAGTCGTCCCACGACCGCGACTCGGCCGGTGACCACGCCACTTCGGCCAGCGCGCATCCTCGCGGCCAGGCCATGTACTCCACCTGTCCCATGGTCGGCAGATACTCGGACCACACCTGGAACTGCGTGCCCAACACCCTCTGGCCTAGTTCGCCCGGGTAGTGCTCTAGCGGGTCGAAGCCGTACGCCTTCTGCAGGCTGGTCAACCCACCGATGGCGTACGGCTCTTCCGGACCCGGGTCGGCGTAGTAGTCGAAGTACGTGTGGCTGCTGGGGGCGACGACCACGCTGCCCCCGGCCCGTGCCTGCTCGACCCTGTCCGCCGCCTGACGCCACGCCATGCAGACGGCATCGGTCACTGCCCCGTGGCCGAAGGCCTCGTCCCAGGCCACCGCGATCTTGCCTCGCGCGCGCAGCCAGCCGACCAGTTCCTCGGTGAACCACTGCTGCAGGTGCGACGCTCCCGACAGACCTAGTGCGCGGGCCCTCGCCTCGATCGGAGCATCGTCGACCCATCTGGTGGTGGGCACTTCGTCGCCACCGATGTGCACGTACGGCGAGTCGAAGACGTCCAGCACCTCCTCCCACACACCCAGTGCGAACGCGAGTGAGGCGTCGGACATGTCCAGCACCGAGTCGAACACGCCGAACCCTGTGGCGGGACTCGTCACCTCGTCGCCAGGACACGCAAACTCGGGATAGGCCGCGAGCGCCGCCACCACATGCCCGGGGAACTCGATCTCGGGCACAACGGTGATGCCACGGTCGCGGGCGTATTGGACGACCTGTCGCATCTGCTCGACGGTGTAGTAACCACCTTCGGGCAAGCCGTCGAACCCGTAGGCCGGGGTCGTCGTACCCGGGCGCCACGACCCGACCTCGGTCAGGCGGGGGTACCGCCGTGACTCGAAGCGCCACCCCTGGTCCTCGGTGAGGTGCCAGTGGAACACGTTGAGTTTGTGGATCGCGAGTTGGTCGACGTACGCCAGAACCTCCCTCACCGGCCTGAAGTGCCGGGCGGTGTCCAGCATCGAGCCGCGCCAGCCGAAGCGCGGGTGGTCGTCGATCTCGACGTACGGCACGTCGAACGCGTCCCGGATCGGCGCAGCCACGAACGCATCGGGACCCATGAGTTGTCGCAGCGTCTGCAAGGCCCACAGCACGCCGGTTCTTTCACCAGCCCCAATATCGATTCCGGTCGCGTCGACGACGAGTCGGTAGCCCTCCGCCTCCAACGAGCTGTCGCGTCGAATCCTCAACGGCGCGGCGGGGCTGCTCGTCTCCAGACTTGGCAGGCATCCTCCGAGCACGGTCCGAACCGCGGCCACATCCTCCGGCACCGCCCGAACCGTTGTTTCGGCCACCTGCCATCGAAATGCTCCATCGCTCTCGACCACGCGCACCGGCTGGGGCACAATCGCGACCCGCATCACGACTCCTTTCGATCGGTTCGCTGAACGAAAGCGGGCGGGAGGACCCGCCTCCCGCCCGCGTCACACGGCTCGCCTACTCCAGGTCGAGCCTGATCACGCCGTAGTCGTACGCCTTGCGCCGATAGACCACGCTCGGCCGCCCGCTCTCGGCATCGACGTACAGGAAGAAATCGTGGCCGACCAGTTCCATCTCGTCGAGCGCCTGGGCCAGGGTCAATGGGACGGCCTTGAAGTTCTTCTCACGAACCACGAGCGGCCCGTCGCCGTGCACTTCGAGTCCGGCGACCTGTCGAACTTCGGGCAACTCCTCCAGATGGTCGGGGACGGCGATGCCCTCAACCTCCGGGGCCCGCAGCGAAGGAGTGTCGCGCAGCCCACGATGCACCTTGCGGCGATCGGCTGCCTTGCGGAGTTGGGACTTGAGTCGATCCAGCGCATGCTCGAACGCCACGGTCTTGTCGTCGGACGAAGCCTCGGCGCGCACGACAGGTCCCTTGCCGATCAACGTGATCTCCACCCGGATCGCCTGGTCGGGCTGCCGCTTGGTCGGCGACGCCACCACCATGACTTCGGTCCGGATGATCCGGTCGCGCAGCTTCTCGATGCTGCTCAACCGTTCGGTCACCTGGTCTCGGAACGCATCCGTGAGCTGGCACCTGCGTGACGTGACGACGACGTCCATGGCTCCTCCTCACCCAATCCGGCCGCGGGACTGTCCCGCGCCGTTCAGACGGCAAAGCACCCGAGCCTGCCGTTCGGAGACTCCGGACGTGCAAGCAGAGGTGCCATGAACCAACGCTAGTGGGTTGCCGAAGGCGCCGCGCCAGATCGCAGGGATGTCGGCAGAAAGTCGTGGTTAGGTTCGGATTCTCGGGACCCAGACGGCCGGAGACCGGCTCGTCAAGCCCGTACGGCCAGACCGAACGCACGGGCTCGCGGCACGTTCTTCCCGCCCCGGCGTCTCCCTCCGAACAGCGACACCGACCGAAAGATCGTTACACCGGAGCCGCTCGTGTGACACCCCTGTAACACGCGGCGCTCGGCCCCGTAACCCCGACCCCAGAGGATTTCGGCCATGACGATTTACGAAATCTCCGGCGGCGACACCGCCTGGGTGCTCGCGGCCGCCGCTCTGGTGCTGCTGATGACCCCTGGTCTCGCCATGTTCTACGGCGGCATGGTCCGCGCGAACAGCACGCTCAACATGATCATGATGAGCTTCGTCACGATGGGCACGGTCGGTGTCCTGTGGGTGCTGTACGGCTACGGGCTCGCGTTCGGCGATTCCGTAGGCCACCTCGGTCTGATCGGAAATCCGGTCCCGATGCTCGGTCTCGAAGCTGCGATGGGTCCGGACGCCGTGGTCGGCACCGTGCCGACCCTCGCCTTCGTGGGCTTCCAGGCCGCGTTCGCCATCATCGCCGTCGCCCTCGTGTCAGGCGCGGTGGCCGATCGCATGACGTTCGCGTCGTGGATCGCATTCACCGTTATCTGGGCGACCTTGGTCTACTTCCCGGCGGCCCACTGGGTCTTCGCGTTCGACGGCGCCGCCGCCGAGCATGGCGGCTGGATCGCGAACAGCGTCAAAGCCATCGACTTCGCAGGCGGCACCGCCATTCACATCAACGCTGGTATCGCAGCCCTCGTGATGGCCATCGTCCTCAAGCCGCGGATCGGCTTCGGCAGCAAGCCCATGCGCCCCCACAACATGACCATCGTCATGCTGGGTGCCGGCCTGCTGTGGTTCGGCTGGTTCGGCTTCAACGCCGGCTCGGCCCTCGGCGCCAACGCGACCGCCGGCCATGCCTGGGTCACCACCCTGGTCGCCACCTCGGCTGCGATGCTCGCCTGGCTCGCCACAGAACGCATCCGTGACGGTCATTTCACCTCCCTCGGCGCAGCCTCCGGTGTCGTCGCCGGCCTGGTCGCCATTACCCCCGCGTGCGCCGCGGTCACGCCGATGGGCGCGATCGTCATCGGCCTGGCCGCCGGCGTCCTGTGTGCCCTCGCTGTCGGACTGAAGTTCAAGTTCGGCTTCGACGACTCGCTCGACGTCGTGGGCGTCCACCTCGTGGGCGGTCTCACCGGCACCCTGCTCATCGGCCTGCTCGCCAGTGACAAGGCGCCGAACGCCGTGAACGGCCTCTTCTACGGCGGCGGGTTCAGCCAGTTGCTCGCCCAAGCCATCGGAGCGTTCAGCGTGCTCGGCTACTCGGCGCTCATGACCCTCGCGATCGGCCTGGTGCTCAAGCTCGTCATGAAGGTACGGGTCACTCCGCAGGCCGAACTCGACGGCATCGACCTGGCAGAACACGCCGAGGCGGGGTACGACCTGTCGAACATCCGGTACACCTCGTACCGTGTCACGCAGCGGCTGGTCATCCCCGCCGAGGAGAAGCCCCTTGAGGAGGTCAAGGCATGAAGCTCGTCACCGCGATCGTCCAGCCCGACAAGCTCGCCGACGTCCAGCTGGCCCTAGCCAAGCACGGCGTCAACGGGATGACCATTTCGGAGGTCTCCGGATACGCCCGCCAGCGGGGCCACAGTGAGGTCTACCGTGGCGAGTCGTTCACGATCGACTTCGTGCTCAAGGTCAAGGTCGAGATCCTGACCGACGACGACGACGTGGACACACTGGTACGGCTCATCGGCAGCGCTGCTCGCACAGGGGCTATCGGCGACGGGAAGGTCTGGGTCACCCCGGTCGAAGAAGTCGTCAGAGTCCGCACCGGAGAGCACGGAGCTGCCGCCGTCTAACCTCCCACTCTTGTCAGGCCCGCCTGCCGATCATCCCTCCGGCAGGCGGGCCGACCTATCCGGGGCCGTGGTTCAGGCCCCGGATCACGCCTGTCTCCTGGCTGTTGTTCGCCTCAGTCTGGTTCCCGCGACGGTCCCCACCCCCAGTGGCACCACTCCCACCTGGCGCAGGCTCCGGCAAGCTTCGGCCACCGTCGCCCCTGTGGTCACGATGTCGTCGATCACGACGACCCTCGCCCCCCGCGGCACCACTCCCGGCACGGCCGCCAGCGCCCCGGTCAGGTTCACGAGCCGATCCTCTGTCGAAAGTTCCGACTGGTCCCTCACGCGCCGCGCATGACGGAGCCCACGGCGTACGGATACCTCAACCCCCGCCTCCTCGAGCACCCGTGCGGCGCCACGAGCCAAGGCGTGCACGCTGTCGTACCCGCGCTTCCTGACGGTCGCCGGCGCCGATGGCACGGGCAGCAGCATCACCGGACAATCTGCCACCTCTCGCTCGCACAGCAGGGCGGCCAGCGATCGAGCCAGCAGTCGCGACAGCAACGCTTCGCCGGTCCGCACGTGTCGCTCCTTGTGCGTTGCCACCAGCTCGCGCAAGACCCCGCCGTACACCCCGGCCGCGAACGTCGTCGGCCAGCCGGGGAACGAACGCTCCTGCCGAGTCACTCGCTCGAGGCCCACCTCGGCCCGGCACGCGACGCACACCCCCCACCCGGCCAGGCCGCAACCCGGGCACGAAGCGCCCAACACCAGGTCCGCGCCGGCATCGATCCACGAACGGCCTGCGACCGCCCAGCGATGACGAAGACTGTCCACGGCTCAACGATGGGCCGCTTTCCCTCTTGCGCGCCCGTCCTGAGGTCGCACATGTGGACACAGCTTGACCCGGAATCGGACCTGTGGAAAGAACGAGGAAGCCGCCGGACTATCCGGGATAGGTCGGAGCTCTCAACGTCTCCCCCACGCGCAACCACCGGTAGGCGTCCTGGTACAGCCAGACCCCACCCTCGTCGTCACCCACCGCCTTGCGGGTCACATTGCGCGGGGTGACGGCCAAGCTGACCGCCGACCAATTGTCGGCGCGGCCGATCTCTCGAAGCTGGATCCCGTCCTCGTCGACCTCCACGACCTCGGCCGGGCGGCCCAGACCGACCAGGACCGACAGCGTCGACTGCGACGTCCACCCCACGTCGAGCGCGCCGGTGAGCGGCGTGTGGTCGAGGATCAGAGGCACGTCTTTCCACGCCGCGAGGCTGACGGTCGGTTTCCGGACGATGCGTAGCAGTCCGACTTCACGGACTCCTGCAGATTCCGTCACCACGGCCATCCGCTGGCCGTCAGGCGAGATCCGGAACGCGACGACTGACCGCCCCTGCAGGCCCGGTGCCGGCACCTCGGCGACCTGATCGCCTTCGGCCCTGAACACATGACCGTCGCTCGTCATGGCCCACAGACCCGAGGTACGGCTGAACTGCGGCCGGACCAGATTCGCCTTCGTGAGCACAACCTTGGCTCCGGTGCCGTCGACCGGGCCGCGGATCAGCTGGTCGCCCACGACGAGCGCAGCTTCGAGCCCGTCGGCACTGATGCCGACTGAGCGAGCATCCCAATCCTTCGACCCGAAATCGCCCGACACCGGCCTGCTGGAACTCCCGACCTCGCCGACCCGGAACAGCCTGCTGCCGTTCATCGCGAACAGTTGGGTGGTCAACGTGGTGAGTGGGTCGAAGCGATCCGCGGCCGTCAGCGGCACCGTGCCGTCGGCGAGTTGATCAGGCATGTCGACCGCGACGCCTCGCGCGAGGATTTTGAACGCAGTGAGATCCGGCAACTGCCGCAGTGTCGCCGCGATCTGCGCCCCGAGAGCAGCCAGCTCGGCGCCTTGTGGGACTGCTGAGAGGGAGATGGTGACCGTTCCGTTGGTGACGGTGACCGGTGAACTGAGACTGGTTCCGGCGGGTACGGCTGACGTCACTGCGGGGGCTAACCAGGGAGACGGACCCGCCAACAGCATCTGCAATGCGCCTGTCGTGGTTCGATTGCCACGAGCGACGTAACGGGAATCCGGCACCAGAGTGGTCCGGTCGGCGTCGGTGAAGAACACGTCGGTTCGGGTGTAGGTCGTCGCGAACAGGTATCGGCTGATCAGGATCCCGGGGGGCGGTTTCGAGATTCGCCACTGGCCCGCATCGTCTTTGACCAGTCCGAAGTCGTGCACGAACAACTTCTCCCCGGCCGCCACGAATGCTCCGTCCGGGCCCAACGTGCCCACGAGCGGGGCCTCCATCGTGACCGACTCGGCCGTGACCTTGGGTGCTGCGGCGTCGGAGTAGACGGTGACTCCCGCGGCAGCATCCCAGGAATCCTTCGCAGGGCCGGTCAGGTACTGTCGCGCGGCCATATACCCAGGCTCGTACGCCGCCATCGCGTGCAGGAACCCGTCGATGACCAGCGTCGGACTCGCCCCCGTCTGCGGCGGCTCGGGGTTGATCGCGACCCCTCCGGGGCCTTGAGGGCCTGACCGGCGGGGCTCGGTCACGATCGGCCCCGAGGTTGGGATCGTGGCGCACCCACTCAGAACCATGGCCGCGACGAGCAACAGGCTCGTCAGGAGTCGGGTCGATCTCATAGGCCGACCTCCACGTCGTCGGCCCGCTCCCCGAGCAGGTGGCGCTCAGTCGTTCGAGGCACCATCGGCAGCGGCGAGCGACCGATCTGACCGACCGGCTTCCGCGGCAGCGTGACTCGGAACTTCGCGCCTCGCCGCGGTCTGCCCCAGGCGTTCAGGTAGCCGCCGTGGAGCCGTACGTCCTCCTGCGAGATCGCCAACCCCAGTCCTGAGCCGCCGAGACTCCGCGCCCGCGCCCGATCGGCACGCCAGAAACGCTGGAAGACGTTCTGGGAGTCTCCCGCCTCGAACCCGGCCCCATGGTCGCGGACCGTGATCGCGACCGCCTCCTCGTTGGCGGCGATCTCGATTTGCACCGGCTTGCCTTCCCCGTGCTCGATCGCGTTGGTGAGCAGGTTCCGCAGCACACGTCCGATCCGCCTGGAGTCGATCTCGGCCGTGCACGGTTCGGCAGCAAGCAGTTCCAACTCGACGCCGTACGTCCGCGCGACCGCACGCAGCGAGTCGACCTCGGTCGTCACCAACTCGCGCAGGTCGGTTTCCTCCAGCGAGAGCTCCGCGGCCCCGGCATCGAACCGTGAAATCTCCAACAGGTCCGCCAGCAGGCCCTCGAAGCGGTCCAGTTCGCGCCACATCAACACGGCGGCGCGTTGTTCGAGCGGTGGGTACGACGAACGCGCCTCGTGGAGCACGCTGGCGGCCAGCCGCACGGTCGTCAGCGGGGTCCTCAGTTCGTGGGACACGTCGGCCACGAACCGCTGCTGCAACCGGGACAGTTCCTCCAACTGACGGATCCGGTGCTGCAGTTCCGACGCCATGAAGTTCATGGAGATTGCCAGGCGCGCCAAGTCGTCCGTACCCCGAACTGGAATCCGTTCGGTGAGTTGCCCGGACGCCAGGAGTTCGGCGGCCAGGCGCGACTCACGCACCGGCCCGACCACCTGACGGGCCACCCAGTAGGCGATGCCCGCCAGCGCCACGATCACGACCAGTCCGGTCGTAATGAGAGCCTGCTGAAGGATCCTCAGTGTGGCCTGTTCTGTGGTCATCGGATAGACGAAGTAGATCGGGTAGCGAGTCGTGCCGGAGGCTCCCACGACTGCCCCGACCACCAGACCGGGGGTCGCGGTCTGCCCGTTGACGTAGCGGACTTCGGTCGACGTGACGAACAGGCTCGCGTCGGCGCTCTGTGTTGCCTGGGCGAGAGTCTGGCGCAGCGACGCCGGGACGGTGTTGGGGTCCAGCCCCGGCGTCAGGATGTCGGAGACGGGACCTTGCACGACGACGCTGTACTGCCCGCCGACGGTGGCCCGCTGGACTGCCTCGAAGGCGACCCTGGTCAGGGTCTCGTTGGAGGTCACCTGCCCTGTGGCGGCGTCACGCATCGATCGTTCGACGTATTCCAGCGCCACGGACGTCTCGGCGAGGGCGGAGGCTTGTTTTCCGTGCTCAATTCCCGCCGCCGCCTGCTGCATGAGCAGCAGACCACCGAGGATGAGGACGACGATTGAGCCGAGCAGCGTGCTGACCACCACACGCAGCGGCAGGGATCCCCACCACACGCGGCCGGGCGCTCGGAGGACACGCTGGGCCTGAGCCAGCCCGTTATGCCTGGCCAGCGCTGCCTCCGGCCTTGTAGCCGATCCCGCGGACCGTGACGACTAACTCGGGGTGCTCCGGGTCCCGTTCCACCTTGGAGCGCAGCCGCTGGATGTGCACGTTGACCAGACGGGTGTCGGCGGCGTGCCTGTACCCCCAGACGTGCTCCAAGAGCCTCTCCCGGGAGAAGACATGGTGGGGCTTGCGCGCCAAGGCCAACAGCAGGTCGAACTCCAGCGGGGTCAACGCGATGACGGAAGACCCGCGCCGTACCTCGTGAGCAGCCACGTCGATCACCAGATCCCCGACGCCAATCGTTTCGGAGTCGGACTCGGCCGGTGGTCGCCGCAATCTGGTCCAGATCCGAGCGACGAGTTCGCGGGGCTTGAACGGCTTGGCTACGTAATCGTCGGCGCCGGCTTCCAGCCCGTCGACCACGTCGGTGGTGTCGGACTTGGCCGTGAGCATCACGATGGGTACGCCGGATTCGGCCCTCAGGCGACGGCAAACTGCAACGCCGTCGAGTCCGGGCAGCATCAGGTCGAGAAGGACCAGATCGGGTTGGGACTCGCGGTACACGTCGAGCGCGTCGTCACCCGTCGGGCACCAGACGGTCTCGAAGCCCTCCTGCCGCAAGACCATCTGCAGCATCTCCGCGAGCGACGCATCGTCGTCGACGACCAAGATGCGTCGTCCGGTGGTCTCCACCTCCGGCATCTCGCCTCCCCTCGACGACTACCGATCGTAGCCGTGCACTCCTCGGGCAGGGGTGGACACTGCCGCGCGAGCGGTCATGGCCCCGTGGTCACCACCCACCGCCGCCTCCCCCACTGCTGTCGGTGTGGAGGCCGGTGTTGCTGCCCGAGTCGATGACCGGAGCATTCACCACGGCAGGGCTGGTTGACGTATAGAGCGGACCTCTGGGCTTCGGCAGCTTCGAGACGTCGGTGTCCTTCGTGGCGCGCGGCCAGCGATCACCCTTGATCACCGCCAGATCGGTGATCTTCTTGTCCGTCATGTGATCGATGTGAACGTCCAGCACCCGTTTCCAGCTGTGTTCACCGCGGTACAGCTCCCTGCTCAGCCACAGCTGGGCGTTCTTGACGGCACCATAGGCCCGCGACGTCCGCTCGTAGACAACGTCGTCGGTTCGCTTGGGAAGGTTCTGATATCCCTTCACCGCACTGACTAGTCCGTCGACTTCGTTCTTCAAGGCGACAAACACTGCGGCCTGCAGCAGCGCGGGCTGTTCGACACCTTGCCCACCCGCCTTGAGCAGTTCCGAGAACTCGCTCACCGCCGCCTGTTGCAGGGGCAGCTGCTTCATGTACTCGTCCGCGCCGGGTCCCTTCCAGTGGGTCTGCTGCGCTCGAGTGGTCAAGTCTTCCTGGATCGGGGTGATAGCGGCCACGGCCGGAGCCCACACCTCGGTATAGACCGCGTGCAGCTTCTGGGCCACCGTGTGGTGGGGCTGATAGACCTGGAGGTAGAGGGACGTGAGCAGACCGTACGTATCCCTGAGGTTCTGTTTCAGGGGATCGATGTGGTCATCTCGGAACTTGGCGACCTCGGCCGACATCTGACAAGTCATCTTCTCCCAAACGCTCTTCTTGCTGTTCAGGTAGTCCTTTGCGTCGTTGTCGTCGGCCGTGATGCATGCCTCGCAAGCGGTCTTGAGTTCGCTCAGCCCAGTCACGATCTGGGGATCAAGATCGACGATCCCAGTGGTCATGAGACGTCCCTTCTCAAGGTCGTGGTGCCGATGTTCCTACCCGTCACGTTGACGTCCCTGCTTCCTGTACGTTGGCGGCCTCGGTCTGGCTGTACCCTTCGGCTGCCTTCTGCAGCGTCAGACTGATGCCCTCGAACTCGGTGCCACCCTGGGTCGAAATGCTGGTCAACCGTGCCAGCAACTGCACGTACGACTTCTTGGCCGCGTGCATCATCCCGAAGTCGAGGTGGCTCTGGTTGGCCAATGGGTCGCGGATCTCGTTGTTGAGATCGTCGGCCGTCGACTGCCATTGGTCAGCTTCTTGGCTCAACATCTCCGGGCTCACCTCGATCGGGGTAGCACCCCCAGCAACCGAGGAGCCGCCCAACCCGCCGGCCCCCGAGGGCATGCTGAAGCCGCTGCCGGAACCGGACGGCGACGAGAACGACGGGGCGGTGAAATCGGTCCCGGGACCGGATTGCCAATCCGACCCTGGGAGATCGCCGGGGTTCGAGACACCCGACCTTGGTTGCCAGGTGCCTGGTGCGGTGGCGGTGCCGGGGTACGTCGACGATCCCGGCGCCAGACTGTTGCCCCCGAGGCTCGGCGAGTAGCCAGGAGTGCTGAGACCCGGCGAACTCGAGTACGGCGAAGTGGCCGAGTAGGACGGGGTGGTGGAGTTCCAGGAGGGAGTGCTCAAACCGTCAGTACCCAGTCCGTCGGAACCCTCCAGACCCGCCGCCCCGGTACCGGTGGAAGGCAGGGAAAAGCCGCCGCCTCCGCCACCCCCGCTAGGCAGGCCACCGAGACCGCCGGGAGCACCGCCGAGGCCACCGGGAGCACCGATGCTCGACACCCCGCCGGGTAGGCCTCCGGAAGACACCCCGCCGGGCATGCCGGCGGCCATCGTTCCGCCGGGGCCTCGGCCCGCGGCGCCGGCCACTCCGGCCATTCCGCCGGCGCCCTTGACAGATCCGGCGGTGCCCCCGGCTCCCGCCATCGGCGGCATCATCATCGGCGAGCCACCAGCGCGACCCTTGCCCGATCCCCCGGCTCCTTCGTGAGGGTTGATCAAGGCCTCGTAGACGTCGAGGTCGCCGATCAAATCGTCGGTGTCGGCGCTGTGTCCGACCACGCCGGACTTCTGGGCGCGATCTTCTGTCGTCATCGGATGCCTTCCTGAGCGCCGCGCATCAAGGCGACGACCTGATTCCTGATCCGTCGGTGGCCTGCTGCCAGGCGGGCGCGGTCACCGGGGGCGAACGTCGGGGGGACGTACGCCGCGTAAGCCTGTTCATGAGCCTGGACGACCGCGTCCATCAACTCGGAGACGCGAGTACCGTCGAGCCACTTCCGGTTGAACTCGACCCGTTCGGTGACCCCGCTGAGCGTCAGCCGTACCGTCACCATGCCGTTCTCGCTGTGCCCTTCGGCGGGAGTTCCCACCCACGTGCTCTGCTTCACTTGCTCCTCGGGCAGGCGATCCAGCCGGCGGGCCTCGTCATCGAGCTGGAAACTCAGTTCGAGCAAGTCGTCGAGACTGTCCCAACTCAGCTCCTCGCTGGTCGATTCGACCTCGGGCAGGCCGGGTTCGACCAAACGAACACCGACGCGGGCGTTGGCCAGGGAGAACGCCTGCTCGAACAAATCGGTCAACGAAGCTCCCTTGGAGCGTTCCCGCCACCGGTTCGAAATCGCGACCTTGGTGAGTCGCCCCGCCTCGTCGACCCAGACCCGCAGCGACATCGTGCCGTCCGGATATCCGTCTGCCGGTGACCAGTCTCCCCCACTAACAGCGGGCTCGAGCAGTTCGTCGTCGACGTCGGGCATGGCCAGAGGGTTTCGATCGTCGAGGAAATCCCCGGGCGCCGGCTCGTCCATCCACATGCCCATGTCGAAATGTCCCCTCCTGCGCGGTCCCCTTGGGCGCTCATCCAAGCACGGTTCTGGGTCAGACATCCGGCCGGGTTCAGTTGAGGTCCGGTTGACCCGTCCACGTTGCCAGGTACGCCAGATCCCCGCCTTGTCGACGCAGGACCCGGGCCCACAGGTCCTCGTGGTCCGAACCGAAGATGTCGTCGTACTGAGACTCCAGCACGTGCCACGCCCCGCGCATCAGTTCGCCGGCCAGCTGCCCGGCATCCCACCCCGCGTAACCGGCGTAGATCCTCAAGTGGCGGAAAGCCCCCCGCGTGATCTCGACCGGGGTGTCGAGGTGTAGGAGCCCGACCTGGTGGAAGAGCCGCCGCCAGCCGGGTGGCTCGTCGTCGCCCTCCGCGAGACTGGCCAGGCAGATCGCCCCGTTCGGCGACACCGGCCCGCCCGCGAACAACACCTGCGGGTCGCAGACCTCGTCAGCCCACTGGGGCAGCACATCCTCCAGTGAGATGGAACTCAGTCGGTTGAGGATCACGCCCAACGTTCCAGATTCGTCGTGGTCGAGAAGGAGCACGACGGTCTGGTCGAATATGCCGTCGGACAGAGTCACGCTTGCGACCAGAAGGCTGCCAGGAGTCAGCGCTCGTGTCGGGTCCACGCTGGGCATCCTTTCACGCAGGCACAACGGATCCGCCCACCACAGGGTGGAGGCAGGGGTCAGCATTGCCTCCGGGACCCGCGTGAGCATCCCGATATGATCCGTGCGGGAAATCTGCTTGGTACGGCTCGACAAGACAAGGCCTGCTCTTGTCCTGACACGCGATACCGCCCGGGCGGCCATGACCAAGGTGACGATTGCTCCGATTGCCTCAACCGGCAAGGGCTTGTCGAGCGAAGTTCCAGTAGGACGCGACAACGGTCTCGACCATGAGGGCGCGATCTCCCTCGACAACGTCGTCACAGTCCCCACTGCGCTTCTTGGGAGGACCATCGGGTTCCTCAGTGCCGGTCAAGAAGCCGCCTTGGCCCGAGCAGTCGTCTTGGCCTACGACCTCGACCTTCCGCTGCTCGACGAGCAGCACTGAGGACGGGTTGTCTCTCGATGGAAATACCCGACAGCGACCTTTCAGGGTGTCCCCAGCAATCCAGCGCCCGGCGCGATGGCCGGGCGCTGAACTACGTGTCAGGGGTGGAGGTGTTCGCACTACGCGCCTACGACCTCTGCCTCAGCCTCGGCACAACGAGCAAGCTCGGTGTGCTCTCGGCTTTCGTGGAGCTCGCGGTGCACGTGTCGAACTCCTCGCGGTCGGCCAGTACCTTCTTCTCGTCGCCCGTGCGACTACCTGCCCGTGAAGGGGCGGAACTGTCAGACTGCGACGACGTCCACCAGTTCATCCAGCCCTGTGTAGTCCTGTGGGTTCCGGGTCACCAACGGCAGGCCCTCCGCGACCGCAGTCGCGGCGATCAACAAGTCGGCGAAGCGGCGTCGCGGCTGGCGGCCTGCGGCGAGGACTGCTGCGTGGACTCGACCGTACGCGCGGGCGGCATCACTCCCGAAGGGGATCGCCTCGAAGGCGGCTTCAGCGCGCTGGAGACGATCTTGTCGACGAGCGCGCTCGGCAGCATCCGCGCTGGCGGCTGGCCCAGCAGCCAGTTCCGCCATCGTGATGGCGGAGACTCCAACGGTGAGCGGCAGCTCTTCCGGGCCGATGAGGTCCAGGTCGATGACCACGGACGTATCCAGCAGACCCGCAGCCGCGCGCTCAGCCACGCGGATCGACCCTCTGGTCGACACCCGCGTCCAGATCCCGGCGGAACTGTCCAGCGTCCACTCTGGGGGCGCCACGGAACAGTTCAGTCACTAACCGCGAATCCACCAGCCGTCGCCGGCGAAGCGGTCGGAGTTCGCCGACCGGAACCGAGTTCCGTGTGACAACAAAAGAGCGCCCCTCATCGAGCGCACTCATGATGCGCCCGCTGTCGTTGCGCAGTTCGCGTTGGCTGACCACCTCACTCATGAGACAAGCGTAGCACTGCGTGCTACAGATCGCGGCGCGGCTGAAGGCGTCGAATGACGGGCCGTCTACCCTGAGGCATGTGACTTCACCACAGACCCTGTGCCTGGAGGATCGGAGACGGCTCTCTGCGTGGGCAGCCGACTGCGCCGAGCGCGTTTTGGCGCTCTTCGAGGCGGAGGCCCCAAGTGATGGTCGACCCCGGCAGGCCATCGATGCGGCTCGATCGTTTGCCCGTGGAGAAGTTGGGGCGGCCCACATGATCCTTGCGCGCGGAGGTGGCAAGGGACCCCAGCCTGACGTGACGCGAGTTGCGGCGTCAGCGGGACGTGCCGCAGGACAAGCCCTCGCAGTCGCTCACATGGGGGCACACGCTCTTGGGGCGGCCGCCTATGCCTGCCAAGCCGTGTTCCACGCTGAACCCGAAAAAGGGCAGCTGGCGTGGACTCAAGAGATTCAATGGCAAGTCGCGCACATGACGCCCGACGTGCGGGACGCGTTGAGACAACTGCCTCCGGTGGGAGAGCCTGGTGGACCTCTCGGGCCGGGACTGCTCTCACGAGGACTGCTTGGCGAGTCGATCCAACGTATCCAGTCGACTCTGGGTTCGACGTGACCACTCCTTTGGGCCCAAGCGATCAAGCGCCTGCGCCTGCAGTCCAAAAGCTCCGCGAACAGCGAGGCCCCGGTGAGTTGACTCACTGGGGCTGCCACAGGGGTGGAGCTCAGAGGGCGTGGTTCGAGCTCCGGGCGTACGGCGACCATCTGCTGGCGATCACCGCGTGGGCACCTGGTTACCGGCGGACCCAGGACTCCAAAGCCCCGGCAATCTCATGCAGGGTCGTAGCCCCGCTCGCAACCGAGATGACCAAGTCGTAGGCACTCTCGTCTGGCGCCTCGATCCAGATGCCGTTCAAGTCCAGAAAGACGACGGTCGCTAGCCAACCCAACCGCCTGTTGCCGTCGACGAGCGCGTGGTTGTTGACGACCGAGTCCAGAAGGGCGGCTGCCTTGACGAACAAGGTCGGGTAGGCGTCCGAGCCCCACACCGACGTCGCCGGACGGTGAGCCGCCGACTCAAGCAGTCCCACGTGTCAAGGGCCATTGGTTTCTGCCCGGAGGCGGTCATGAAACCTGCCCAGTGACGGCCACGAGAACTGCCCGGTGGTGGCCATGGGATCTGCCCAGGGGGTTGGTGGCCACCACCGCGGTCGGTG
>WBZS01000250.1_pt1 | contig 88209 bp, 78 predicted proteins | sample 5204201 | NCBI WGS metagenome assembly WBZS01 (sample SAMN12344357, study PRJNA552823) | activated sludge metagenome | biome: Activated sludge suspended growth; feature: Nitrification reactor; material: Wastewater; isolation source: activated sludge from nitrification reactor of wastewater...
ACCGCACCCTGGCTGACGGCTGGGGATACGCCCACTGCTACGGCAGCGAAACCGAACGACGCCAAGCTCTGTCACGATGGCTCCACGAGTACAACCACCACCGACCCCACACCGCCTGCGGGAACAAGGCCCCCATCACTCGCTTGACCAACCTCTCCGGTCAGTACAACTAGCGCATGGACGTGTCTCCTTGCGCCCCTCTGCAGTTGCCTGCCTGTCGCAAGCATGGCGGATGCCTGCGTATGGCGACCATGGCGGATGCCTGCGTATGGCAGGCAACTGCAGAGCGTGAGCATCGGGAGGAATGACGTCCGGCGGGGCATGGCCCATCGCGCCGGCTCCGGACAGGGAAGGTCAGATCGCCCATTCGTCCGACTCGAGCCGCTCAGAGAGCTCAAAGCCCGACGGACCATCCACAAGGCGTCCACGGCACGCGTGTCGTCCACAGGCGACTGTTCGCTCCTCGCCGGCGGGGCAGAGACGGCGGAGGCTGAGGCCATGACACCTCGTCGGTTCGCGGCGACGCTCGCCGCTCTCACCATGTGCTGCACGCTCGGCCCGGCCCCTGCGGCCGCTCGGTCGGGGCCTGTTCGGGGTTCCGCCCCGCGGGACGTCGTGCGGGCGGTGTCCCCCACCGGAGGTGCGCGGTGGGTCTGGCCACTCGCGCCTCGCCCACGGGTCGTCCGCGCGTTCGATCCGCCGTCGGCGCGGTGGTCGGCCGGGCATCGGGGCATCGACCTGGCCGCTGCTGCTGGCGACCAGGTGCTGGCCGTCGATCAAGGGCTGGTCACGCATGTGGGCGTCATCGCAGGTCGAGGCACCGTGAGCGTGCTGCACGCAAGTGGCGTCCGGAGCACCTATGAGCCCGTCGACGGCGTCGTCCACGAGGGCGAGCACGTCTCCCGCGGAGAGGTCGTGGGAGTGTTGTCGGGGCCGGCCGGCCACTACGCCGCCGCCGACTGCCTCCACCTGGGCGCCAGGCGCGGCGACCGCTACCTGGATCCGATGACCTTCCTCACGCGCCCGAAAGTCATCCTGCTCCCACCCTTGCCCTGACCCCACTCGGAGTGGCGCCCCCCGAACGGGCGCGGTGGCCCCCACTGCGTGGCCGTGGAGATGGTCAGGCCCGGGGGTGGGCCTGCCGGTACGACTCCTTGAGTCGCTCGATAGAGACGTGGGTGTAGAGCTGCGTCGTCGCCAGCGAGCGATGGCCCAGGAGTTCCTGAACCATCCGGAGGTCGGCGCCACCTTCGACCATGTGGGTCGCGGCACTGTGACGAAGCCCGTGGGGCCCGAGGTCGGGAGCGTCCGGCACCGAGCGCAGGAGATCGTGCACGACGCTTCGGACCTGGCGCGGGTCCACCCTCGCGCCCCGGCGCCCGAGGAACAGGGCAGGGCCACTCGCCGGCACGGCCACGAGCGGGCGACCCACGTCGAGCCAACGTCGCACGGCCTGAGCGGCGGGCCGACCGAAGGGCACGGTGCGCTCCTTGGCCCCCTTCCCGAACACCACGGCCACCTGCTGGATGAGGTCGAGGTCGTCGACGTCCAGGCTGACCAACTCACCGACCCGGATCCCCGTCGCGTAGAGCACCTCGAGGATCGCCGCGTTTCGGATCCCGATCGGGTCGTCGTCGTCGGAGGACATCGCAGCGACCTCGAGCAGCGCACTCGCGTCGCGCCGGGCGAGGACGGGGGGGAGGACGCGATGCTTCCTGGGGGCCGCGAGCCGCAACGACGGGTCGTGGCCGACTCTCCCCGTCTGGGCGGCCCAGCGGAAGAAGGTGCGAATGGACGCACTGCGACGACCGAGGGTGGAGCGTGCCACCTGAGCCTCGGACTGAGCACCGAGCCAACCTCGCAGATCGGCCAACGTCACTGACTCCAACTCGACCTGTCGCTCGCCGGCCAGGTGCTCGCGCAGCTGGTGCAGGTCGCCGAGGTAGGCCCGCACCGTGTGTTCGCTCCGACCCCGTTCGGAGCGAAGATGGCGCTCGAAGGCCATGATCGCGTCCTCGAAGTCCTCCATGCGGTCACCGTGACAAACGAGCGGCACCCAGGCAATCCCCCACGCCGGGCGGGACGGCGAGTGATCGGCTGCCGAGCCTTCGTATGCCGAATCCTCGGATCCGGCGTGCGGGGAGGGATCACCGCGTCGACGGCGCAGGAGGTGAGGGTCGGTGCCTAGGGCCGTTCGGCCGGCGACGCCCTTGACGCCGGCGACGCCGTTGACGCCGGCGACGCCGTTGACGCCGTTGACGCCGAGCGCACGCGCCGCCACCGCTCGCCGTCTCGGCCCACCAATCCGATGGCGGACAGTCGACCGAGCAGGCCCAGCAACCGCAGCGGGGCCATTCCGGTGGCCCGGGCCAGAGACTCGAGCACAACTCCCCGCTGCACCGGGACTGCCGCCCAGACCACCCGCTCCTCTGGCGTCAACTCGTCGAGCACGTCCTGCTGGGCTCGCCGCAGATCGCTCACGTCCAGACCCAGCCGCCCCATGACGTCGAGGACGTCCCGGGCATCGGTGACCAGGCTCGAGCCGTGGACCCTGATCCACTCGTGACAGCCCGCGGACAGGGCGGAGGTGACCGGCCCCGGCACCATGGCGACATGTCGGTGGTGCTCCCGCGCCCACTTGGCGGTGTTGAGCGAGCCGGACCGCAGGGCGGCCTCCACGACGACGGTGCCCACCGTGAGAATGGCGATGAGCCGATTGCGGCTGAGGAACCGGTGACGTTGCGGAGCGCAGCCCACCGGCAGCTCGCTGACAAGGAGTCCCGTGTCCGCGATCTGGCCGATCAGGGCGGCGTGTGCCGTCGGGTAGGGCCGGTCCAGGCCACAGGCGAGCACGGCCACCGTTGGTCCTCCGACCGACAGGGCGCCGCGGTGCGCTGCTGCGTCGATCCCGAAGGCCGCGCCGGAGACCACCGTCACGCCTCGACCGGCCAGGTCGGCCCCCAACTGCGCGGCCACCCGCTGGCCGTAGCCCGTCGCGGCGCGGGCCCCGACGACGGCGACCGCGCCGTCGAGCAGTTCCTCGAGGGCGCCGGGGCCTCGCACGAACAAGGCATAGGGGGGCGCCTCCAGTTCGTCCAACGCCGCCGGCCAGTCGGGATCTCCGGGGATGACCACGCGGACTCGGTGCCGTTCGACCGCCCGCAGAGACCCTTCCAGATCGAGGTCGGCAAGTCGGGGGCCATAGTCCCCCGCTGGCAGGCCGGACGGATCGAGGAGGGACTGGAAGGCGTCGATCGCCCCGCGCTCACGGATCAGCCGGGCGGCTCGGTCGTCCTCCGGCTCGGCGACGCAGGACCAGGCGAGCCTCGCCCACCGTTCGTCCCGGACCAGCGCGAGGCCCCGCATCCCCCTCATGCCGCCAACCCCTCGCCAGTGCGCAAGGCCATCGACAGCTCCACCTGGGCGGGCCCGGGCACGACCAACCCGGCCGAGTCCGCGGCCGACCAGGCCAGCCGCAGCACCCGGTCGTACCCGCGCAGGCTCACCAGGCCCAGGTCGATGGCGCGGTCGAGCGACTGCGTGGTGCGGACCGGCAGGCGGAACGGGGGCCGCCGGAGGACATGCCCAGGGATACGACCGTTGAGCCGGTGCCCGATGCGGCCCCACCGGTCGGCCTGCGCCGCTCTGGCCGTGTCGACCCGCCCGCGGACGACCTGACTGCTCTCCGAGCCCGCCTCGCCGAAGGCGCCACGGGGCACCGGCGGGACGAGGGCTCGGATGTCGATCCGGTCGAGCAAAGGGCCCGAGAGCCGCCCGGCATACCGGCGTCGATCGGCCGGCGCACAGGAACAGTCGAGGCCCTTGTCCCAGCCCTTGCCGCACGGGCAGGGGTTGGCTGCGAGGACGAGCAGGAACCGGGCCGGGTAGGTCGTGGTCTCCCGAGCGCGACCGATGGTCACCTGCCCGGACTCCAGCGGCTGACGCAGCGTTTGGAGCACCCCGGTGGAGAACTCGGGCGCCTCGTCGAGGAAGAGCACCCCGTTGTGGGCTCGGGAGATCGCGCCCGGGAGCACCACAGAGCTCCCGCCGCCGGTGATGGCCGCGACCGTCGCGGAATGGTGCGGTGCCTCGAACGGCGGAGTGCGATCGAGCTCGGCACCGGCGGGCGCCAGCCCGACCAGCGATCGAATGGCATGGGACTCCAAGGCCTCGTCGCGCGCCAGTCGCGGCAGGATCGTCACCAGTCGTTCGGCGAGCATCGTCTTCCCCACCCCGGGAGGCCCGGTGAGCAGCACATGGTGGCCGCCGACCGCGGCCAGCTCCATCGCCCCGCGCGCCTCGTGCTGACCGACGACGTCCGCCAGGTCCACCGAACGAACGGCGCCCTCGCCGGAGGGCACTCGATCGGCGACCGGCAGCTCAAGACCGAGCCCGGCCACGGCATACCACCCGAGCAGTTCGGCCAGTGTGTCGGCGGCGTGCACGCGAATGCCGTCCACGAGTTGGGCCTCGGCCAGATTGTCCCTGGGCACGACGACGTCCGGCACGCCCGAACGCACGGCCGCCAGGACCATCGGGAGGATGCCGCGGACCCCGCGGATCCGGCCATCGAGTCCGAGCTCGCCCAGGTGCACCGTCGAGTGCGGGACGCGCGATCGGATCGTGCCGGCGGCGGCCAACACGGCGACGGCGATCGACAGGTCGAAGCCGGTGCCGTGCTTGGGGATCGACGCCGGTGAGAGGTTGACGACGATCCGGTGCGCCGGGATCGGGGCCCCGCAGATCGCGGCGGCGGACCGAATCCGGTCGGGCGCCTCGCCGCACGCCTTGTCGGCGAGGCCGGAGACCGCGAGATGTGGCAGGCCCGGGGAGATGTGGGCCTCGACGTCGACGACCGTCCCGGCCAGGCCGTGCAGGGCGACGGCGAGCGTTCGACCGAGCGTCACGACCACACCGCCGGCACGTGCCGCACGGTCGGTGCACCCTCGAGCGGCCACAACACCGCGACGGCGTCGATCCGCACGACGTCCGCATGCAGGCCGAACTCGCGGGCACAGAGCGCCGCGAGCTGCCGAAGGCGGGTGAGCTTCGTCCGCGTGATCGCCTCGAGCGGGTCACCGTAGGCCAAGGTGCGCCGGGTCTTCACCTCACAGATGACCAGGTCCCGCCCGTCGAGGAGGACCAGGTCGACCTCTCCGTGCGGACATCGCCAGTTGCGCGCCAGCACCCGCATGCCCTGCGAGGTGAGGTGCCGCGCCGCGAGCTCCTCACCGGCTCGTGCCAGCATCCCTCGCCTGTTGATCCGGGGCGTCGTCGTCGTCATGCTCCGAACCCTGACCCAGGTTCACGCCGGGGGCGAGCCCCGATCGTCGCCCTGTGGACGACACACCAGAGATGCACGCCCTGGGGACAACGAAGCGGCCAAAGAGGCCTCGTCCGCCCGCCTCAGCGGTCCCGCCTCAGTCGTGTCGGCTCAGCGGTCCCGCCTCAGCGGTCCCGCCTCGGCCGGCCTGGTCAGAACCGGCCCTTGGGCATCTCGAGGTCCGGCTTGGTCAGCTCCTCGACGTTGACGTCCTTGAACGTCACGACGCGTACCTTCTTGGCGAACCGGGCCGGCCGGTAGATGTCCCAGACCCACGCGTCGCTCATCGTGACGTCGAAGTAGACCTCCCCGCCCTCGCTCTTGACCCGCACGTCGACGGAGTTGCACAGGTAGAAGCGCCGCTCGGTCTCCACGACGTGGCTGAACAGGCCCACGACGTCCCGGTACTCCCGATACAGCGAGAGCTCCATCTCGGTCTCGTACTTCTCGAGGTCCTCGGCACTCATCGACCCATTCCTTCATCCATGGCCCCGGGTGGGCTGGCTGTCTCCCCATTGTCGATCATCACCGCATCGACGGTGTCGACGGCGTCGACAACGACACCGGGCAGTCGCCATGAACGTCGGTGCAACACGCAGGGACCGTGCACGCGCAACGCCTCGAGGTGCTCGGGCGCGGCATACCCCTTGTTGTCGGCCCAGTTGTATGCCGGGTGCTCGGCCGCGTGGCCGACCATCAGATCGTCGCGGGTCACCTTGGCCAAGACGCTGGCCGCGGCGACGGACGAGCACCTGAGATCGGCCTTGATCATCGTCGTCACCGGCGGGGTCGAGGGGCCCCCGTCGAGCAGGGCCAGGAGTCCGACCTCCTCGGGGGCGGTCAGCCAGTCGTGGTTGCCGTCGAGGATGACCAGGTCAGGGACGACGTCGAGTTGGGCGAGAGCCCGCACCCCGGCCAGCCGGAGCGCGGCCATGATGCCGATCGCGTCGATCTCGTCGGCCGAGGCGTGCCCGACCCCGTGGCCCCGGCACCACCGGTGGATCCGGGGCACGAGGGTGCGTCGAGCCGCACCGGTGAGCAGCTTGGAGTCCTTCACCCCGGACGGGGCCGACCGGCAGTCGAGGTCGATGAGGACGACGCCCACGCTCACCGGACCGGCGAGCGCCCCCCGCCCGACCTCATCCATCCCGGCCAACAGAACCGCACCCTCCCGCTGCAGGGCGCGCTCGACCCGCAGGCTGGGGCGCGTGCTGCGCTTGATGGCCCCGGTCACGGCACGGGGGTGCCCGCCGCGGGCACCGTGGCGAACACCGAGCCAGGAGTCGACAGGGTGCCCGCACGAGCGATCGGCCAGAGCCGGAAGACGGCCCGGCCGGTGACCCGCTCGATCGCGACCGAGCCGCCCTTCCCGTCCCCGTTGGGGTCGTGGTAGCGCGAATCCTCGGAGTCGCTGCGATGGTCACCCATGACCCAGATCCGACCGGCCGGCACGACGATGTCGAAGGTCAACGCGCTCGCGGGATCACCGGTCCTGACGTACGGCGTCTCGTCGATCTCGGTGCCGTTGACCATAAGCCGCTGATTGGCGCTGCAGCACACGACCCGGTCGCCGGGAAGGCCGATCAGGCGCTTGATGAGGTGGTCCTCGGAGGCCGGCTCCAGGCCGACGAACACCATGGCCCGATGGATCGCATCGAGGACCGGGCCACGCGTGGTGGGCGCCTGCGGCGGCAGCCACCCACCGGGATCCTCGAACACGACGACGTCGCCGCGCTCGAGCGGGACGTAGCCCGGAGTCAGCTTGCTGACGATGACCCGGTCCCCGACGAGCAGGGTGTCCTCCATCGACCCCGAGGGGATGAAGAAGGCCTGCGCCAGCCAGGTCTTGACGACGAGGGAGAGGACGAGGGCGAGGGTCACGACGACGACGATCTCCCGCACGCCGGCGACCACCCGTCGCACGAATCCGGGCCGCGGCCCGGACCCGGGGGCCGCGACCTCGCTCATGGCACGACCCGAGTGGTCAACGGACCGAGCCCCGCGAGCGGCCACCATCGAAGGTCGACCGAACCCACGACATCACCCGTCCCGACCAGGCCCTGGCCGGCCTGCGTGACGTGCGCCCACGAGTCGAACGCCGCGGCCGGGTGGTCGCCGAGCACCCACAGTGACCCCGCCGGCACCGTCACCGTGACCGCGTCGCAGCCCACATCACCGGACACCGGGGTGGCGCCGACGACCAAGCGCCCGGCGCTGCAGGTCACCACGTCCCCGCCGACGGCCACGACCCGGGCCACGACGGCCCGGGAGCCGTTGTGCACGCCGAGTGAGTCGGCGAGCGCGGACAGGGTCGACCCGATGGGCCCCGAGTCCTCGTGGGTGGCCCGGCTGGGGCCGGCGAAGGCACGGCTGACGTCCACGACGACCACGTCCCCGCGCGCCACGCTGGCCCCGGCCTTGAGCACCAGGACCCGGTCCCCCGCCGCCAGTGTCGGCGCCATGCCGTCGTCGGGGACGAAGAAGGTCTCGACGACGAAGGACCGGGCGAGAGCCGCGGCCACCAGCGCGAGAAGCAGCACGGCATACCAGGGAATCCGGCGGGGCGGCGTCCCGGACGGGCCCGTCCGGGCAGCACTCGACCCGGCCGACACCTGGGCGTCGGCCGGGTCGTGGGTGTGTGTGCTCATCGCGGGCAGCCTATGCGAGAGCGCCGGGCCCGCGAGTGAGTGGACCGGAGCGTCAGCGCTGGACCGGGGTCTCGCGCTTCTCCTTGATCTTGGCGGCCTTGCCGCGCAGGTCGCGCAGGTAGTAGAGCTTCGCGCGGCGGACGTCACCGCGGGTGACGACCTCGATCTTGTCGATGACCGGGGTGTGGAGCGGGAAGGTGCGCTCGACGCCGACACCGAAGGAGACCTTGCGGACCGTGAAGGTCTCGCCGACGCCCGCGCCGTGACGGCGGATGACCACGCCCTGGAAGACCTGGATGCGCGAGCGGGTGCCTTCCACGACCTTGACGTGGACCTTGACGGTGTCACCGGCGCGGAAGGCCGGGATGTCGCTCTTCAGCGAGGCCTTGTCGAGCTCGTCGAAACGCTGCATGGTGGTTCACTCTCTTGCCGATGCCACAGGTCATCCGCGGGTCAGGTGGTGCTCGAACGATGGGTGGCGCCTCGGTGTCGGCCGTGCGGCCCGCCGCCGAGTGGCCTCGTGGTGCGGTGGGTGCGCTCCCCCTGTGGCAGGGGCCGTGATGACAACGGACGCAAGGACCAATCGTGCCAGAGACCACCGGTCCCCACGAAATCCGCCGATCCTTGCGGCGGGCCGACCATGCCCGCGACACAGTATGGGGCAGCGGGTCAGGCGGCCGCTGTTGGGGTTGGCGGGCGGTTGGCTCCGTTCGTCGAGGCTGAGGGGCGCTTGAGGCAGCTCCATCGCAGGTGCTCTTGTGCCCTGCGGAGACGTCTTACGATGAGGCCTTATGACCGCCTCCACGAGCCGCCGACGCCGGCCGACGTTGGACCAGGTCGCGCGGTATGCGGGCGTGTCGAGGGCAACGGTGTCCCGCGTCGTCAACGGATCGACCAGTGTCGACCCGGCGCTGCGCAAGATCGTCGATGAGGCGGTGGCCGACCTCAACTACGTGCCCAATCTGGCCGCCCGCTCCCTCATGACACGCCGCACCGACACGATCGCGCTTGTTGCGGCGGAGGGGGATCGGCGAGTCTTCGGGGACCCCTTCTTCGCCCAGATCGTCCGAGGTGTCAGCCTGGAGCTCGGCTCGGCGGGCGCACGCCTGTCCCTGACCATGACCCAGACGGATGCCGATACCCGGCCGCTGGCCCAGTACTTCGCCTCGGGTCACGCCGACGGCGTCCTGCTCATCTCCGAGCACGGCCGGCATCGGCTCGCCGACCAGTTCTCCAAGGCGGGGACTCCGGTGGTCATCGGCGGTCGCCCCCTGGACCCCGAACTGCGGGTGGCCTATGTCGACAACGACAACGTGGGTGCGGCCCGGGAGGCAGCCACATATCTCCGCGCGTTGGGCCGGAAACGGATCGGCACGATCGCGGGACCGCAGGACATGTCGGCCGGGGTGGATCGCCTGAACGGCTTCCGCCGGGGCCTGGGCAAGGACTTCCGCCAGGGCCGGGTGGAGTTCGGCGACTTCACGACTGCATCCGGGGAGGTTGCGGCGCAACGACTCATCGACCGGCACCCGGACCTGGATGCCGTCTTCGTGGCCTCCGACCTGATGGCGCTGGGCGCGATGGGAGTCTTCAAGAAGGCCGGCCGCCGAATCCCGGACGACATCGCCGTCGTGGGCTTCGACGACATCGAGTTGGCTCGGTTCGTCGAGCCCGGGCTCACCACGATGCGTCAGCACACGGTCGACCAAGGCCGACTCATGGCCCGCCTCTTGCTTCAGTCCCTGGGCCGAGTCGAGCCGACCGAGCAGACCCAACTCAACTCGGCGGATGGCCGGGGGATCATCCTCGGAGTCGAACTCATCCAACGCGAGTCCGCCTGACGCTCCACTTGTCAGCGTCGGCTGCCCCCTCTACTCTGCACGGAGAGCGCTCTCTCATGCGGCGAAGGGTGGCACCACATGTTCCGTCGAGTCTCCACGAAAATGACCTCGGTCGCAGCGGCAACGGTGGTCGCCTTCACCGGGCTCGTCGGCCAACTGCCGGCCACGGCAGCGACATTGCCGATGGTGGACGACTTCGAGACTCCGCTGGTCTCGGGCTCGACGGGCGCCATACCGCTGGGCTTCTACCAGGCGACCGACCCGAAGAGCGCTCTCACGTACGAGCGCACCTCCACTCTCCCGGCGCCGGTGCCGGGGTCTGCCGTCGGGAACTCCGCTCTCAAGGTGGACGCCACGGTCGACGCCTGGGCGGTCGTCGTCCACGCCTTCAGTGACGACCCCGCCACGCAGTGGATCCCGCAGGACTGGAGCGCCTCGGAGGGAATGCAGTTCTGGTTCCACGGGACGGGCGCGGGCACGACGCTCTTCATCGACGTCATCGACAACCGCACCCCGGGATCGACCATCGATGACGCGGAGCGGTTCTCCACCACCTTCAGCGACTCCACTGCGGGCTGGCGGCTGGTTCAACTGCCCTTCGCCTCTTTCGCGCGCAAGGACATCGGCAACGGCGCCCCGAACGACGGGTTCGGACTCACCGAAGTGCATGGCTGGGCGTTCGGCTCGCTGGCCACCTCCGGCGCCAAGACGTTCTTCGTCGACGACGTCTCGTTGTATGGCGTCGCGCCGATCCGCCCGTTGACGGTCGGCTTCGGGACGGTCGAGACCAAGGTCGTCGAGGGTCAGAGCGCCATCGTCCCGATCGCCTTGAGCAAGGTGAGCGACGCCCCGGTCACGGTGACTGTGACGTCGACGATCGGCACGGCTCGCGTCGGCGTCGACTACGACACCGTCAACACCTCCGTGACGATTCCCGCGGGATCCACCAAGGCGTCGGTATCGGTCCCCACCCGGGACGACGACTCCTACCTCGGTGACCGGTCGGCCGTCCTGGAGCTGTCCGGGGTCACGGGTGCCGAACTGGGCAAGCCCCCGGTGTCCCGGCTGCTCATCACCGACAACGAGCAGTTCGATCCCACCCTCATCGAGGACTTCGTCACCGAGCCCCACCTGTGGACCTCGGGACGCAAGGTGACTCTCACGCAGCGCGTGATCCCCGCGGGTGACCCCCTCGCCCGTCCCGGTGCCACCACGCCCGAGCAGGTTCTCGCCGCCACGAGTGGCAACGGGAAGACCGAGGTGACCCGGACCTTTGCGCAGGAGCAGGACTGGAGCAGCAGCGACTCGTTGACCTTCTGGTACTACGGACGCAACACGAAGCGGCCGGTCGACGTGACCCTGTCCAATCCCACCCAGAGCGCCACCGCTGGCGACCCCGCCACGTGGCCGCTGCTCTGGGCGGACGAGTTCAACACGCCCGACGGCACGCCCCCCAACCCCACGTGGTGGCGCGCCGAGCTCGGTGACGGAACCGTCAACGGCATCCCCGGGTGGGGCAACGACGAACTCCAGTACTACACCGCGGACCGGTCGAACGCGGCCACGGACGGCCAGGGCAACTTGGTGATCACCACCCGCAAGCCGGATGCCGGCACCGCCCCGCTCTGCTACTACGGCCCGTGCTCCTACACCTCGGCGCGCCTGCTCACGCAGGACCGGGCGGAGTTCGCCTACGGCCGACTCGAGGCCCGGATCAAGGTTCCCGAGGGCGCCGGACTGTGGCCGGCGTTCTGGTCGCTCGGCACGGACATCCGCCAGACCCCCTGGCCGCGGGCTGGTGAGATCGACATCATGGAACACGTCGGGCGCGAACCGAACCGGATCTTCGGGACCCTGCACGGCCCCGGATACTCCGGGGGCCAGTCCTTCGGCGGCGACTACGTCTTCCCCACCAAGGTGGCCGACGCCTTCCACACCTACCGGGTCGACTGGTACAAGGACCACGTGGTCTGGGCCGTGGACGGCATTCAGTACCACGAGGCCATTCCCGCCAATGTGGCCCCGAAGGACTGGGTCTACAACCACCCGTTCTTCCTGCTCCTCAATGTGGCCGTCGGCGGCAACTTCGGCGGTGCAGTGGCCGCGGACACCCGGTTCCCGGCCCGTACCCAGATCGACTACGTGCGGGCCTATCAGGCCGACCGGATGCCCTCCCGGCACACGGTGAGCTTCACCGACAACAGCATCGGGTGGCGCCAGGTGAGCATCCCGCTCGCCGACTTCGGTGCGACCTTCGATGCCTCCCAGGTGCTTTCGCTCGACATCGCCACGAAGACCCACCCCAATGCAGCCATGCTGGTCGATGAGTTCAGGCTCTCCTGTGGTGAGCGAGCCACCGTGACGACCGCTGCCGACAGCGGTGCGGGTTCGCTCCGCAAGGCCATCGGCTCGGTGTGCCCAGGTGGCACGATCACTCTCGACCCGGCCCTGGCCGGTCAGACCATCGCCCTGGACACTCCCCTGTCGATCACCGGCCCGGTGACCATCGACGGCTCCGCCGCGGCCGGGGCCGGGATCAGCGGCGGTGGCGACTCGCGGATCCTCGAGGTCGCCAAGGGTGCCACGGCCACGGTCAAGGGGCTGACCCTGACCGGCGGCTACGGCTGGGAGTTGGCGGGCGCCGTCCTCAACAACGGCGACCTCACGCTGGACCACGTCACCGTTACCGGGAACACCGTGGCCACCGGCGGCATCGACTTCTGGAAGGGAGGCGCGGGCATCTACTCCGGTGAGGGAGCGAAACTGCACCTCGTGGACAGCACGGTCTCGGACAACACCGTGAGCGGCGGTGCCGGTGGCGGGATCTACTCCTTCTTCGGGACGACCACCACCATCGAGCGCTCGACGATCAGCGGGAACACGGTCAACGACGTCGGTGGCGGCCTTCGCCTGCTAGGCAACGCCTCGATCACGAACTCGACGATTTCGGGCAACACCTCGACCGGATGGCACGGCGGCGGGCTCTTCCAGACCGACGGCACGCTGTCCTTGACCCACTCCACGGTCACCGGGAACACGTCCCCCGGCGGCACCGCCGGTGGCCTGTTCGTCGGCACCTTCGGCGCGACCGGGGCGAGGATCGAGTATGCCGCCTCGATCGTGGCCGGGAACTCCGGCGAACAGTGCTTCCTGGCGCCGTTCGGTTCCGGTCCGGTGGCGTTCGCCTCGCTCGGTGGTTCGGTGGTCGGGGACGGGACCTGTGGCCCGGTGGCCGCTGACCGGGTCGCGGCCGATGCCCTGCTCGGTCCGCTCGCGGACAACGGCGGCCCGACGCGCACTCACCTGCCCGCTGTCGGCAGCCCCGCGGTCGACGCTGCCACGACCTCCACCCTCAGCGTGGACCAGCGCGGCAGCAGTCGACCGCTGGGCGGCGCGGCCGACGCGGGCTCGGTCGAGGCGCGCTAGCGCGACGGCGAGCCGCCCGAGGCGACGAATGAGCAGACCCCCGCGGAGCACACGGATCCGCGGGGGTCCGCTCAGTGTGGTCAGGTCACTTCAGGTTGATCGCCTCCACCCTGGCCACGAGGGACGAGCGCGACATGATCGCCGCGGACACCTCGGGGGAGAGCAGTGTGTCCGTGGTCTGTTCCAGGATCGCACCATCGGCACCGATGACCGAGATCACCTGTCCGTGCCGCCCGTCACCGACCCGATGTGCGTTGTCACGCATGAGGATCGGTGTCTGGGCGATCGTCAACCCGATCGACCCCGCGGGGAGCTCGAGCACCTGCTCATGGCCGTCGACCGCGACTGCGCGCAACTCCCGGGGAGAGGTCGACCAGTCGCTCTCGGGGGGGATCGAGGTATCGATCCGGATCCGTCCGTCGACATACCCGACCCCGAAGTCGGCCCAGCGCGCGAGCATGTCCTCCTTCACCTGCCCCGTCATCCCGGGCTGGCGTGCGCCACGTCCCGAGGGCGTGTGGGAGTAGGCGTCGTGCGGGAAGGCCCCGAACTCGTGGGCGGACTTGCTGAACCCCAAGCCGTGGCGGACCGCGTCGTATGCCGTATGCAGGCGGGCGAGGCGGGTCGCGTCCCGCTCGGGAGCCCTCTGCGCGGCGTCGACCTGCTCGCGAACGGCCACCAAGAGCTTGGAGACCATGTGCCAGTAGATGCTGCCCACGCCTTCATAGGCGAAGAAGCTGCTCGAGCGACCGGTGTAGGCGGCGTGGTGGAAGACCTCCTCGAAGATCCCGAGGACGCCCGCACCATCGGTGTCGACAAGGGCGCGCAGATCCTGGTCCTCGGCGGCATCGCCGAGCACCAGCCGGACATCGTCGGCGTTGCGCAGGGCCCCGGCGAAGTGCGCCTCCCCCTCGTCGTCGACCACGATGATCCGGCGGTCACCACGCTCGGCCATGGCGGCGAGCAACCCGTTCCCGCGCCATCGCGCGCCATCAATGGTGTTGCGCCCCAAGAAGGTTGGCACCTCCACCTCGGGATAGAGCTGGTAGCTGCGGACATCGCTGCGGTAGAGCCGGCTCGCCGGAAGTGCGGCGAGCAGGGCATCGACGGCCTCGTCGCTGAGAACCCCGGAGCTCAGCGCCGCGACCTGTCCCTCGAGCATCTCGTCGAGGTGGTCGACGCGGGCGTGCCCCTCAGTGAGGTGGAGCAGGTTGTAGGAGTGATAGAGGCCGTCCTCGCGCCGGGCAAGCCGGACGGTGCGGGCCATCCAGCGCCGGGCAAGGGTGAGGTGCTCGGTGAGCAGGGCTCGATCGAGGGAGACCGTCGGCTGCTTCGCGGGGGTCGCGATCGCTTCCCGATACGTCGTCCCGGCGGCCCCGAGGGCATCCAGGAGAGACCGGCGGGCGGCGTCGGTGAGGGGCTGGTCGCCGTCGATGTCGTGACCTGCAGCGCCACGGCGCAACACCACGGTGATCGTCTCGATCGCGGCCGCGACGGGCGCCGAGACCTCAAGTGGAAGCTCCTGCACCACGGTCTCGAGGAGTTGCACGAAACGATGCAGCTGGCCCACCGTGACCACCGACAAGCCGCGTCCGACGAGGGCGTTGTTGGCGTCGTTCCATTCGGGCCGCTGGGTGTTCATCCAGATGCCGCCGTCGGGGACGAAGTTGAACAGTTTGGCCGCGAGTAGGATGAGCAACTTCTCGGTCAGGCTGGCCCGGACGAGTTCACCGCCATCGTCGGTGACCAGCCGACCGTCCCCGCCGAGTTCGGCGACCCGGTCCATCGCCCGGGCGTGCCGCGGCTCGTCGAAGGTGACCGAGTCCTGCGGGTCGACGAGCAGTTCGGGATACGTGGCCAGGGTGTACGGCACGTCGACGTGGACGAACTGCTCGGTGCGGGCCATCTCCGCGAGGCGTTGTGGGTGCTGGTGGACCAGCAGCTCGAGGAGCCGGCCGAGGTAGACGATCTGATGGTCGCTCCAGTAGCCGATGTTGGACCAGGGGTTCTCCGGTTCGGGGACCTCCCAGTCCACCCCCGAGCGAGAGATCCGGTAGGGGTTGTAGCCGTCACGGGTCGTGGCGTTGAGAAAGGTGCGCACGAAGCTCTCGGTGTACTCCGGGAAGGACCAGGCGAGGGCTTCCCAGTTCTGGAAGATGTCCCGCCAGTTGCCCTGATGTGCGAGCTGCGGGTTGCCGTCCGCGTCCGTGACGACGATCTCGAAGACGTTCCAGGGTCGGCTCGGGTCGCCGTGTCGGCGACTGAAGGTGAGCGGGACGTACTCCCCCACCAAGCGGGTCAGGTCGTCGTCTCCGGTGCCCGCCGCGGCAGCACGGAGTGCGGTCGCGCTCAGCTGGGCCGGGAGCGCGGCCAGCAGGTCGGCCCAGCGGCGAGTCACCGCCCGGTTGCGGTCGGTGAGGAAGCGACATACGTCGTCGCGCTCGACGGCGTCCGCGCGCGCCGGCACTCCTCCCCGCATGATGTTGAACATCGTGCTCGAGGCGTGGTGGGCGTCGGCCATCCGGTCACCGGAGACGGTGAATCCGTCGGCGCTGCCGACCAGCCGGCGCAGGTGGGCGCGGGAGGCCGTGATGTCGGCCTCGACCGCGGCAACGAGTTCTCCGGGATCGGCCAGCCGCCGGCGGAGCGCCACCAGGTCGGCGGCGTCGAGGTTGATATCCACGGTCGTCATCCACCGCAGCGGCTCACCCGGGGGGAGCGTGACGGTCGCGCGGGAGAGGTAGGCCGCCCGCTCACCCCGCGCTGGGATGACCGGGTGGTCCTCCCAGCGTCGCAGGCTCGTCGCGGACAGCCGGCGTTCGGGCGCCGGCAAGCCGTGCTCCCAGACGCTGGTGACGAGCAGGGACTCGGACGCCTCGGCGCGGTCGGTGAGCCGGGCGTTGAGGCGCACCCAGGCGAGACCGGTCGGGTCCAGCTCGGTGACCTTGTAGGCGTCCAGGAGCGGACCGAGCTCCCGTTGCGTGCGGGCGGTCACCCCGGGCGGCAGGAGATGGAGTATGCCGTCCACGACGGTGAGTACGCAGGACTTGGCGTCACCGGGGTTCGCATGCTCGAGGGTCGTGGTGCGGACCAGCCCGAACCGGGGACTCACCCGCCAGGTCACCCGAAAGGTGAGCCCCAGTGATTCGTGCGTCTCCTGGAGATGAACGACGTCTCCGAGGTCGGTCTTCATCATCGATCGGTGCACGCTCGGGAGGTTGGGGTGCCTCGGCCCGAAAGGCTCCCAGGCCACTGGCTGGCCGGAGGCATCGGTGGCGGCGATCATGGTCGCACTTCCGGTCGTCTGCGCGGCGTCTCTGACCAGGTCCTCGGTGAAGTAGGGGAAGATCGCGTGGTCACTGGAGCGGCGGCCGGCGGTGATGCCGCCGTTGCTGGTGAGGAAGGCCCACACGTCGCTCACGCTCGTCAGGGTGACCATGAACGGGGCGACCGCGTCGACGTCATCGATGACGTGGCATAGGTCGCCATCGATGACGACGAGGCCGGATCCGGGGCGTGAAGGCATGAGTCTCCTATGCTCGGGGAGAGCGCTCTCCGATCGAACCAGTTGATGACGTGAATCGCAACATCCCTCGGACTTTTGTTGATGCGTTGCCAAATTGAGACGCTTGAGTCCCTTGACAGCATTGTGCGATCCACAAGAACATGGCCGACAGAGAGCGCTCTCTCAGTCCTCTCATGTCGACACTGCGATCCTGGAGGTAGCAATGCGCACTGGCGCGCGACGACGCCCACTGTTCGGACAATTCCTGGCGATCACTCTCGCTGCCGGGACTCTGGTCGCCTGTGGAGGTGGATCTTCGAACTCCACGTCTGCGACCGGCGACCCGAACGCGCCGGTCACGCTGACCGTGGCGACGTTCAATGAGTTCGGCTACGACGAGCTCATCAAGGAGTACATGGCCGCCAACCCGAACGTGAAGGTCGAGCACAAGAAGGCGGCCACGGCCAACGAGGCCCGGGACAACCTCAACACCCGACTCGCGGCCGGATCCGGCCTGAGCGACATCGAGGCCGTCGAGGTCGACTGGCTCGCCGAGCTCAAGCAGTACCCCGACCAGTTCGTCGACCTCAACTCGGACTCGGTCAAGGGTCGCTGGGTGGAGTGGAAGGCCGCTCAGGCCACGACCGCTGACGGCAAGCTGATCGGGTATGGCACCGACATCGGGCCGGAGGCCATCTGCTACCGCGCCGACCTCTTCAAGGCCGCCGGCCTGCCGACCGATCGCGCCGAGGTCGCCAAGGCGTTGGGCACGTCGTGGGACGACTACTTCGCCCTCGGCGAGAAGTTCAAGGCCAACTCCACGGTGCCGTGGATGGAGTCGGCCGGTGCGGTCTACAACGCCATGGTCAACCAGCTCCCCAATGCCTACGAGTCCAAGGACGGCAAGATCATCGCCGGCGAGAACGCCGAGGTGAAGGCGCTCTACGACAAGGTGCTCGCGGCGTCGGGCAAGGGGCTCTCCGCGCACCTCGCGCAGTGGAGTGACGACTGGACCGGCTCGTTCCAGCGCGACGGATTCGCCACCATGATGTGCCCGAGCTGGATGCTCGGCGTCATCGAGGGCAACGCCGCCAAGGTCACCGGCTGGGACATCGCCAACACCTTCCCCGGCGGCGGCGGCAACTGGGGCGGGTCCTTCCTCACCGTGCCGAGCCAGGGCAAGAACCACGACGCGGCCAAGAAGCTCGCCGACTGGCTGACCGCTCCCGAGCAGCAGATCAAGGCCTTCAAGTCCAAGGGCACCTTCCCCAGCCAGGTCAAGGCGCTGAGCAGCTCCGACCTCACCGGGACCACGAACGCCTTCTTCAACGGCGCTCCGACCGGTCAGATCTTCAGCGAGCGCGCCAAGGCCGTCACGGTGGCCCCGTTCAAGGGACCGAAGTACTCCGGCATCAATGACGCGATGCAGCAGGCGATCGGGCGGGTCGACGTCGACAAGACCGACGACGCCGCCTCCTCGTGGGCGAAGTTCCTGACGGCCATCAAGGCCCTCGGCTAAAGTCCCCCACCCCGAACGTCGTGGCCGGCGGGCGAGAACCGCCCGCCGGTCACGACCCGTTTGCGGTCCACCCTCTTTCGCGCTCAACGACGAGCCCTGCCCCTGGCGGCTCCTCGCAGCGGTCCCACACATCCTCTCGTCGCGTAGGACGGAGTCCCCCATGGCTCGTGCAGAATCCCAGAGCTGGCGCCAGAAGCTCGCTCGGCTGGACGTCAAGCTCTCCCCGTACATCTACATCTCCCCCTTCTTCATCCTCTTCGCCGTCCTCGGTCTGTTCCCACTCGCCTACACCTTCTGGGTGTCGCTGCACAACTGGAACCTCATCGGCGGCCAGGGTGCGTTCGTCGGGTTCGACAACTACACCCACGTTGTCGGACAGGAGTTCTTCTGGCGCGGGATGCGCAACACCTTCTCGATCTTCATCCTCTCCGGCGTCACCCAGACGTTGGCGGCACTGGCTCTCGCAGCGGTGCTCAACCAGAACATTCGGGCCAAGACGTTCTGGCGGATGGGCGTCCTGCTGCCGTTCGTGATCGCCCCGGTGGCCGTCGGTGTCATCTTCTCGAAGATGTTCGCCGACCAGTCCGGTCTGATCAACGGCGTGCTCTCCTGGTTCGGCATCGACGCGGTGAAGTGGCACGCCGGGGTCCTGGAGAGCCACGTCGCCATTGCAACGATGGTCAACTTCCGCTGGACCGGCTACGTCACCCTCATCTTCCTCGCCGCGATGCAGGCGATCCCGAGTGAGTTGTACGAGGCCGCGCTCCTGGATGGCGCCAACCGGTTCCGTCAGTTCGTCTCCATCACCATCCCGATGCTGCGGCCGACGATCATCTTCGTCGTCATCACCGCGACCATCGGTGGCCTGCAGATCTTCGACGAGCCGCGGGTCTTCGACCAGAGCGGTCTCGGTGGCTCCGACCGCCAGTGGATGACGGTCACCATGTACATCTACGAACTGGGTTGGGGGTCCCAGAAGAGCTTCGGTCGTGCTGCGGCCGTCTCCTGGATCCTGTTCCTCATCATCATTCTCGTCGGCGTCATCAACTTCTTGATCACCCAGCGCATCTCCTCGGGCGACTCCAAGAAGGTTGCGAAGGCCGCAGCGACCAAGGAGGTGGCGGCATGAGTTCGTCGTATCTGGCCGGTGGCTTGGCCGGTCCCGGGGCGGAGAAGGCGGCCCGGCGGCGTGAACGGGGCGGCGGCCGCCAGTTCCTGAAGCGCAACCGGGACGCCTCCGGCAGTCGACCCGGGTGGGTGACGTACGGCATCCTCGGGCTCGTCATGGCCGTCTCGGCCTACCCGCTGTACTACTCCTTCCTGCTGGGCAGCTCGGACCCGGTGTCGATCGCCCAGAACCCGATCCCCTCGCTCATCCCCGAGGGCAAGTTCCTCGACAACGTCGGGCGGGTCGTCAGCTCGGACATCAAGTTCTGGCAGGCCGCCTTCAACAGCGTCCTGGCGGCGGGGCTCACCGCGATCTCCGTGGTGTTCTTCTCGACCCTGGCCGGCTACAGCTTCTCGAAGCTTCGGTTCAAGGGCCGCGGACCCCTGCTCGTCTTCGTGGTCGCCACCATGGCCGTTCCCACCCAGCTCAGCGTCGTCCCCTTGTTCATCCTCATGTCCAAGCTGGGCTGGACCGGTCGCCTCGAGGCCATCATCATCCCCGGCCTGGTCACCGCCTTCGGGGTGTTCTGGATGACCCAGTACCTCGAGTCTGCCCTGCCCTACGAACTCATCGAAGCGGCCCGCGTGGACGGCTGCTCGATGATCCGCGCGTTCTGGCACGTGGGCTTCCCGGCGGCACGGCCAGCCGCGACCATGCTCGGGCTGTTCACCTTCATCGGCTCCTGGACGGCGTTCTTCTGGCCGTTCATCGTGCTCGGGTCCTCGAATCCGACCCTGCCGGTCGCCATCCAGTTGCTTCAGGCGTCGTACTTCAAGGACTACTCGCTGATCCTTGCCGGCGTGACCGTGGCGGCGTTGCCGCTCGTGGTCGTCTTCGTCTTCGCCGGACGGCAACTCGTGGCCGGTGTCATGGCGGGAGCCGTCAAGGGCTAATGCACGCGTCCGCGGTGGCGCTTTCCTCCGGTGCCGCCGCGGACGGGCCAAGGTCTGGGATGGTGCCCGGGCCGGGCTCGCAGGGCAACGACGCACGGGCGATCCGAGGGATGTCGCCCGTGCGTCGTTGTCGTCCCGGCTCGCCGGGCACCACCGTCGGCGACCACGGGATGGGCTCAACCCTGCCCTAGGGTGCTCCCGTGACCATCAACCCGGGCTGGCCGGTCGCCATCGCCTGCCTGCTCCTGCTGTCGCTGACCCTGGTCACGTATGCCGTGGGCGGCCTGCCGCGTCCCGGCGCGACGGCCGTGGCGGCGCTGCGGGCCGTCCTCCAGCTGGGGTTGGCCGCGGTCGTCATCACGAGCGTCATCAAGAACCTGGCTCTCTCGATCCTGCTGCTGTGCGTGATGTTCGCGATCGCCGTTGTCACCACGGTCCGTCGGGTGGGGGCCCCGGCGACCTGGCCGTGGGCGACGTTGGCCATCCTCGCCGGCCTCGTGCCGGCCTTGGCGATCATCTTGCTCACCGGCACGGTGCCGCCGACCGGCCTGGCCCTCGTGCCGATCGTCGGCATCCTCGCCGGCAACACGATGAACGGTCACACCCTGACCTGCCGGCGGAGCTTCGAGGCCCTTCGCGACGACAAGGGCGAGTACGAGGCGGCCCTCTCGCTGGGGTTCCCGCGCGCCGAGGCGATCCGGATGATCATCCATCGTCGGGTTCCCGAGGCCCTCATCCCCGGGCTGGATCAGGTGCGCACGGCCGGGGTGGTCACGCTGCCCGGCGCGTTCATCGGGGTCCTTCTGGGGGGTGGCTCCCCCGCTCAGGCGGCGGCCGCCCAGGTGCTGGTGCTGCTCGGGATCATGGCGGCCCAGACCGTGACCGCGATCGTGGCCGAGCGACTGATCATGGGCGCCCACCTGCTGCCCCCGGACCTGAGGTCCGCGCTGCGACCCTGACCTCTTACGGGGATCGGCGCCCGATCAGGGCGCCGACCCGGCCCGGGGACGGGCCAACACCGGCGCGACTCAGCCCTTCTCGCGCCCTCGGCCGCTCCGGCGCGGCTTGGTCAACTCGACCGTCCCCTCGAACCGGGGCGTCCCCGCCGCGAGCCGGTAGCCCGCCTTCTTGTACATCCGGATGTTGCGGTCACTGCGGTGCCCGGTGTTGATCCAGAACCTGCGGATGTCCGCCGGAGCCTGTGCCTCGATGAACTCCATGACCGCTCGCCCCAGCCCGCGCCCCTGCAGGTCGGGTGCGACGACCAGCCGCGCGACCTCCCAGGTGGTCGGGTCGTCGACCGCGCGGCGCCCTCGCCCGCTGGCAACGAGCCGGCCGTCGATGCGCCACACCCAGGTCCGGTATGCCGTGAGGCCGGCGAGGACCTCGTCGAGCGTCTCGACCAGCGGGGGAATGTCCCATGCCTCGTTCGCCCGCCCCTCGGGCACCCAGCAGGCCCGCTGGAGGGTGAGCAGCTCCGGCGCGTCGGCCGCGCAGGCGGCCCGGCCCTCGAGGTCGTCCAGCCCTCGCACGGTCGCCGCCCGCGCGAGCAGGTCCGGCCGCCGCGCCGCGGTGCGGTCGAGGCGCTGCTGATGACGCCAGGCCGCGATGGCGGAGTGGTTGCCGGACAACAGGATCGGTGGCACCTCGCGGGCCGTGCCGTCGTCGTCCCAGACGGCCGGCTTGGTGTAGACGGGGTACTCGAGCAGACCGTCCTCGTGGGACTCCTCGACGAGGGACTCGGCGTTGCCGACGACCCCGGGGAGCAGCCGTCCCACGGCCTCGACGATGGCGAGCACCGCGACCTCCCCGCCGTTGAGGACGTAATCCCCGAGGGAGACCACCGTGACCGGCATCCGCTGGGCCGCGTGCTCGTAGACCCGCTCGTCGATGCCCTCGTACCGTCCACAGGCGAAGGCGAGCCAGGGTTCGGCCGCGAGCTCGTGGGCCAGCGCCTGCGTGAACGGCACTCCCCCGGGTCCGGGCACGATGAGCCGCGGCACCGGGGCGGCCGGGGTCGCACCGTCGGCGACCACGTGGTCCAGGGCCTGAGCCCACGGCTGGGGCTTCATGACCATGCCCGCGCCCCCACCGAAGGGGGTGTCGTCGACGGTGCGGTGCCGGTCATGCGTGAAGTCCCGCAGGTCGTGGACGCGCAGGTCGAGGATTCCCTCGCGCCGCGCCTTGCCGATCAGCGACAGGTCGAGCGGGGCGAGGTAGTCCGGGAAGATCGTGACGACGTCGAGTCTCATCTGGCGCATCGCTAGCCGACCCCCGACATCATTCGGCGAGGTCGAACAGGCCCGGGGGCGCGTGGACGACGATCCGACCACCGGCCACGTCGACCTCCGGGACGATGGCCTCGACGAAGGGCACGAGCGCGACCCGTCCGTCCGTGAGGCGCACCTCGAGCAGGTCCTGGGCGGTGCCGACGCTCAACCCGGTGACCTCGCCGAGCAGCTGCCCCGACGCGTCCACCGCCGACAGGCCGACGAGATCGCTCTCGTACCAACCGTCCTCGTCCTCGGGCGCGCCCGTGTCACCGGCCGCCGGGTCGTCGAGGACCAGCCGCGTGCCGCGCAACGACTCGGCCCCGGTCCGATCCGGGATCTCCTCGAATCCGAGCAGCCAGGTCTTCTGGTGCAATCGGGCCGTCGCGATCGTCAGCTGCCGCGGGACCCCGGTCCCCGGTGCCGCTTCCGTGGGGTAGGTCGTCCCGGGCGCGAATCGACCCTGCGGGTCATCGGTGTGCGCCTGCACCGTGACCTCGCCGCGAATGCCGTGCGGCTTGCCGATCCGCGCGACGAGGATGCTCATCGGGTCCGCCCCAGGATCGCCACCAGGAAGTCGCCGCCGCGATAGGGATGCAACTCCCACGTCGCGTGCCGGGAGTGCTCGACCAACCCCGCGGCCGCCACGTCGGCGTCGAAGTCGGGCACGGCATACCCGCGATCGGTGCCGAACCCGACGACGAGGCGACCGTCGGCGACCAGGTGGGCCCCCATCCGCCGCAACACCTCTCGGCGGGTGCTCGGCGCGACGAACGCCATGACGTTGCCGGCACAGAGGATGACGTCGAAGGGGTCCGCGATGCCGCGGGCCGGCAGGTCGAGGGTGGCGAGGTTGGCGACCAGCCAGGTCGCCTCCGGGTGGTCCTCGATGGCGGCAGCGATCAGCTCGCCGTCTCCGTCGACCCCGACGACGACGTGTCCCTGGCGGGCCAGCCAACCGCCGTGGCGGCCCGGGCCGCACCCGGCGTCGAGGATCCGGGCGCCCCGGGGCGCCATGGCGTCGATCAGTCGGGCCTCGCCGACGATGTCGTCGCCGGCGGCGGCGAGGTCACGGAAGCGCTGGATGTACCACTGGCTGTGTCCAGGGCTCTCCTGGAGTTTGCGGTCCCACAGGCTGGGTTCGATCGATGCCTCGTCCATCACGGGGCCATCCTCTCTCACGGCGGCAACGACGACGGCGGGGTATGCCGGGAACGGAGGTCCCGGCATACCCCGCCGTGAGTGGTCGAACGGTGAAGTCAGCGCACCTGGTCGGTGTCGACGATGTCGATCCGCACCTGGCGTCCGCCGGCGAGCGCGGTCAGCACCGTCCGCAGGGCGCTGGCGGTGCGGCCGTTGCGGCCGATGACGCGACCGAGGTCCTCGGGGTGCACCCGCACCTCGAGGATCTCACCGCGGCGCAGCTCCTTGTGCCGGACCGTGACGTCGTCCTTGTGGTCGACGATCCCGGTCACCAGGTGCTCGAGGGCCTCCTCGAGCATGGGTCAGGACCCGGCCTTGACGAAGCCGGCCTTCTCGGCGTCGGCCCCGGACTTGAACCAGAACTCGGCGACCGTCTGGCCGTACCACTGGCCGTCGGGCTCGTGGTACTTGCCGGAGTCGGCGTTGCCCTTGACGACGTAGTCGGCGTCGGGGGACGACCCGTCGGCGTTCGCCGCGATGGCACCCGCCGGGAGCTCCTTGGCGGGCGCGGCCTCGACCACAGCCTCGGTCTCGGCCGGGGCGGCCGGCTCGGCCGGGGCGGTCGGCTCGGCGGCCGGCTCGGCGGCAGCAGGGGTGGCGTCGACGAGCGCGACAGCCTCCTCGGCCTTCTTGGGGGCGGCCTTCTTGCGCGGGGTGGTCGCGCCGGAGGTGTCGTCGCCGGAGCCCTTGCCGGCCGCGGCGACCGCGGCCTCGTAGAGGTCCTTCTTCGACTTCTTCGGCTCGGCGACGCGCAGGGTGCCCTCGGCGCCGGGGAGGCCCTTGAACTTCTGCCAGTCACCGGTGATCTTGAGCAGGGCCTCGACGGCCTCGGTCGGCTGGGCGCCCCGGGTGAGCCAGTGCTGGGCCCGGTCGGAGTCGATGTCGATGAGCGAGGGCTCCTCGGTGGGGTGGTACTTCCCGATCTCCTCGATCGCCCGACCGTCGCGCTTGGTGCGCGAGTCCATGACGACGACGCGGTAGAAGGGGGCGCGGATCTTGCCCATCCGCTTGAGACGAATCTTGACGGCCACGAATGGTCGCTCCATTTCAACTTGTGGACACGGCGAGACCAGCAGAGTGACACGCTGGGGTACCGATGCCCGGGGTAGGCATCCGGCGCGAGATCCGCGCCGAAAGGTGTACGTCGGGACATTCTGCCAGAGCGCGCCGCGAGGTCCGAATCCGCGGTCGGCGGACGGCATACCCGGTCCGGCCACCCGCGCGCCCGTGCATTCTCTCCCAGTGCCACTTTGCGTACGGGAGTGCCACCTACGAACCGGCACACCAGTATGCAAAGTGGCACTGGGAGAGGTTGTATGCCGGGGCCCCGGGAGAGGTTGTATGCCGGGGCCCCGGGAGAGGTTGTATGCCGGGGCCCCGGGAGAGGTTGTATGCCGGGGGCGGGCGTGCTCACCAGGGGTGCGGCTTGAAGTCCTTGAGGAAGACCCCGTGCTGGTCGACGCCGGCCTCGCCCTGCACGATCGGGTCATAGACCCGGGCCGCGCCGTCGACGAGGTCGAGCGGAGCGTGCCAGCCCTCCTCGGCGATCCGGAGCTTCTCGTGGTGTGGGCGTTCGTCGGTGATCCAGCCGGTGTCGACGGCGGTCATCAGGATCTGGTCGGTCTCGAACATCTCGCCCGCACTCGTGCGGGTCAGCATGTTGAGGGCCGCCTTCGCCATGTTCGTGTGTGGGTGCCCGGCCCCCTTGTAGCGTCGCGAGAACTGCCCCTCCATCGCCGAGACGTTCACGACATACGCCCGCCGGGCCCCGCGCCGGACCGCCGCCCGCAGCGCCGGGCGCAACCGGGAGACGAGGATGAACGGGGCGGTCGCGTTGCAGAGCTGGACCTCGAGCAACTCCAAGGGGTCGACCTCGTCGACCTTCTGGGTCCAACTGTTGTTGACCTGCACGTCGGGGAGCAGGCCGCCGGCGTCGACCGCGGTGCCGGCCCGATGCCGCTCCAGGCTCGCGTGCCCGGCGGTGAGGGCGAGCTCGGTCATCGACGCCGCGGTGCGCTGGGCGAGGGAGAGCGCGGCCTCGGCCGCGGACTCACCGTCATGGTGGGCGACCTTCGTCTCACCGAGGGTGCCGAGCAGGTTCGCCGGGTGGGCCTCACTGATCCGGTCGAAGGTCACGAGCTCGGGGTAGGCGGTGCCGCGCTCGAGCGGGATCGCCTCGCCCTCGACGAGGTGGGAGTAGGACCCCGGACTGCGTCTGACCGTCTGGGCGGCGTTGTTGATCAGGATGTCGAGCGGGCCGGCGGCGGCGACCTCGTCGGCGAGTGCGACGACCTGGGTCGGGTCACGCAGGTCGATCCCGACAATCTTGAGCCGGTCGATCCAGTCGCCCGAGTCCTCCTGGGCGGCGAACCGGCGAGCCGCGTCGTGGGGGAAACGGGTCGTGATCGTCAGGTGGGCGCCGTCGCGAAGGAGCATGAGGGCGATGTACATGCCGATCTTGGCCCGGCCGCCGGTGAGCAGGGCCCTCTTGCCGCGCAGGTCGGCGCGTTGGTTTCGCTTGTGATGACCCAGCGCCGCGCACTCCGGGCAGAGCCAGTGGTAGAAGGCGTCGACGCGGGTGTAGTCGGCCTTGCAGATGTAGCACCCGCGGGGCTTGAGCAACTCCCCCGCGCTCGTCCCGACCGGGGGCACGGTGAGCAGGATCCCCCTGGTCTCGTCGTCGATCCGCAGGGGTGAGCCGGTGGCGGTCGCGGCGAGGACCGCCTCGTCGTGGTCGATCTGGGGTTGCTTGGCGTCGCGGCGCCGGTGCTTGCGGATGTGCTTGTACATCCGGCTGCTCGCCCGCTTGACCAACTGGATCGCCGGGTCGTCGGGTTCGAGGTCGGCCAGTTGGGCCAGGACCCGCAGCGTGGTCTCGAGGTCCTGCGGGTCGAGCGCGCTGCCGGAGGCATCGATCCCGTCGTCCGTGAGGCCCACCTGGTTGCGCACCCGCCGATCGTATGCGGCCCCACGACCGTCGAAAGGAGTCCAGGGACCGCCTCGGGGCACCTCACCCGGTCCCAGAACTACTTTCGACCGTCTCTGAGCGGGTGCGGCCGCGGACCGTCACGACGAGGAAGCAGATGAGCGTGGCGAACAGGACCCGCTGGTAGAGACCAGACCACGCCGGGTGCACGGTCATCGCCAACGGAAGGACCAGGTATGCCGCGGCCAGGGCCAGGCGCCGCCCCTCCCGGGTGTGCCACGCGGCGAACACCTCGGCACTGACGACCGCCACCCCCATCGCGGTGGCCGCGACGCTGTGCAGGACCGCTTCCCTGAGGTCGTAGGGCACCCCGGGCAGGTACGGCTCATGCGACCAGGTGCCCACGGCGAACAGGCCGCCCGCGAAGGCCTGGTAGCAGGCCGTGCTCACCGGTCCCCACCTCACCCGCGGCAGAACGGAAAGGACGGCGAGCCCGAGCACGGGGAAGCCCGCTCTGGCCACCCAGGCGCCCGGAGTGTTCTGGGCCGCGGTCTCGCTGATGCTCTGGCTGAGCCAGTCGTAGCCGCGGACGCACAACGGGCCCAGGGCGAACAGGGTCGCGGCCGCCCCCAGAAGGCTCACCGACAGGGCGCGCCTCATCGCGCACCGGCCACCGCATGGGGCGCACCGGTGCTTCGACCTGGCCGTCCGTGCGGACGACGAAAGGTGACGATCAATCCGGCATACCAGGCGATGAAGGCGAGGTTCGCCAGGTAGAAGGCCGGCTGGAGCGGAGGGATCTGCCCGATCCCGGTGAGCACGCCGGCCAGCATGGCGGCGGCGCCGAGGGCCCGGGAACCGGCCCGGCGGAACAGCACGCCGAAGCAGGTGAAGGAGACCGCGACGAGACAGAAGCCGGCCGTGTTCAGGGTCTGTTGGAGCAGGTCCAGGACGTCGAAGCCAACGTCCGGACGGCCGCCGAGGCGACGTGAAACGGCCGCCCGCTGGGTGAGCCGGCCGACCACCCCGAGCAGGTCCCCGATCAGGGCGCATCCGGTGGCGATGAGGACGAGGGCCGGGCCGCGCCGAGCGAGGGTCAGGTGCAACGCCGGCACGGTGAACATATGTCGAAGAGGCTGATCGCGGCGAGCGCCACGGGACCCGCGGACGCCAGCGCGACCAGCCAGGCGGCCGCGGGAGCCCCTCGGGACGCCGGCAGGGCCATCAGGGTGCCGCCGAGGAGCAGGGCACCGAGAGCGGCGGCCGCGGCGACGGCGGCCACGAAGCGACTGGGTTGGCTGGGCGAGGGAGCTGTCGTCATACAAATATAGTATGACTATATTTGTCCCGTGGGAACATGGCCCATCACCTCGACACGACGGGAGGCTCGGTGACACCAACCCGACCGATTGGCCGACCCCGGGCCGGCGAGTCGGTGGGCACCCGCGACGCGCTGATCGGCGCGTGTTGGGAGGCCCTCCTGGCGAACTCTCCCAGCGGCGCCCCCGTCACCGTCACGGACGTCTGCCGGCGGGCCCGGTGCACGCCACCCACCCTCTACCACCACTTCGCCAATCTCGCGGACCTGCAGAGGATCACCTGCGGGATCGCCTTCGAGCGCTGGACCCGCACCCTGGAGCACGAGATCGGGGCCCTGGCCTCACCCCGCGAACGGCTTCGCCGTCGCGGGCACGCCTACGTGCAGTGGGGCATCGCGAACCCGGCCGCCTATCGGGTTCTGTTCGTCCATCCGCGCCCCGCGCCGGAGCGGGGCACGGAGCCGGGACACGGGTTCAGACCGCTGCTCGTCGACCTGGGTGAGTTGCTCGGCCGCGAACCCTCGGAACCACAGGTCCTCACGGCGGCCCTGGCGCACTGGAGCGCCGTGCACGGCCTGACCTCGCTCGTGCTCAGCAACCCCGATCTCCCCCGCGAGGCGTGGGAGGCGGTCCTGGACCACCTCACCCGGGCCCTGATGCCCGCCTGACCCCAACCCACCCGCCCGTCCGTGGACCCCAAGACCGTCGAAAGGAGTCCAGGGACCGCCTCGGGGCACCTCACCCGGTCCCGGGACTACTTTCGACTGTCTCTCAGAGGGTGTGGCCGCGCAGGACGATGGCCCTTGGGGCTCGCAGAACGCCCAGCTCCTCGCGCGGATCCCCAGGCAGCACGAGCAGGTCCGCGTCGGCACCCTCCTCGAGGCCCGGACGGTCCAGCCAGCGACGCGCCGCCCAGGAGCCGGCGTCCAGGGCCTCGACCATCGAGAACCCGCACCGCCGCAGCTCATGCATCTCGTCGACGGCCAGCCCGTGCGCGATGTGGCCCCCGGCGTCGGTCCCGACATAGACCGGGACCCCCGCGTCGCGCGCGGCGGCGATCGTCATATGCCGTCGGGCATGGAGGTCGAGCATGTGCCGGGAATAGGTCGGGAACCGCTCAGCCCCGGCCGCGATCGACGGGAAGGTGTCGATGTTGACCAGCGTCGGCACGATCGCAATACCTTGCGCCGCAAAGGCGCTCGTGGAGTCGGGGTCGAGGCCGGTGGCGTGCTCGATGCAGTCGGTGCCGGCCGCGGCGAAGTCGTGCAGGCTCTGCTCGCCGAAACAGTGCGCCGTCACCCGGGCCCCCTCCTCATGAGCCGCGGCGATCGCCTCGGTCAGCACCTCGACCGGCCAGCACGGCGCGAGGTCCCCCACCTCGCGGTCGATCCAGTCGCCGACCAACTTGACCCACCCGTCCCCGGCGCGGGCCTCGAGACGAACCCGCTCGACGAGCTGGTCGGGCTCGACCTCCCACGCATAGTTGCGCAGGTAGCGCCGCGTCCGGGCGATGTGGCGCCCGGCCCGGATCAGCTTCGGCAGGTCGGCCCGCTCCTGGACCCACCGGGTGTCCAGCGGCGACCCCGCGTCACGGATGAGCAGCGTCCCGGCATCCCGGTCGGTCAGGGCCTGCGCCTGCGCGGTGGCACGGTCCGTGGCCCCCTCGGCCGCCAGCCCGATGTGGCAGTGCGCGTCGACCAACCCAGGGATCACGGGCCCCGCGATGGTGCTCACGTCGGCCGCCCCGGCGGGCCGCTCGAAGGTCAGGCGACCGCCGACCACCCACGCCTGGCCGACGACCTCCGCGGGCCCCACGAGGATCGGACCGGTCAGGTGCAGCACCTCAGCCATGCCTCGAACCCTATCCAGAGCGCCGCTACGGTGGGCGGCATGAGCGAGCTGACCAGTCCATGAGCGAGCAGACCAGCCGTCGTCACGTGTTGGTCACCGGGGGCAGCCGCGGCATCGGGGCGGCCATCGCCCGCGACCTCGGGCGCGACAGCCACGTCCACGTCGGGGGCCGCAACCCCGAGACGGTCGCGGCGGTGGTGGCCAGCCTGCCCTCGGCGCAACCCTTCGTCTGCGACCTGGCCGACGAGGCGGCGACCGCCGCCGCGGCACGAGAGATCACCAGGCTCGACGCCATCGTGCACTCCGCGGGCATCGCCGACTCGGGCCCGATCGAGGAGGTCACCCGCGAGCGGCTGCGCCACATCTTCGAGGTCAACGTCTTCGCCGTCGTCGACCTCACCCGCCTCCTCCTGCCCCTGCTGCGGGCCTCTGGCCGAGGCCACGTCGTCGCCCTGAACTCCGGGGCCGGCCTGGTCACCGGTCCCGGCGGCACGCTCTACAACGGCAGCAAACACGCGCTGCGCGTGGTCACCGACGCCCTGCGCGAGGAGGAACGTGGCCGCGTCCGGGTCACCTCGATCCACCCCGGACGGACCCACTCCGACATGCAGCGCGACCTCCAACGAGCCCTCGGTCGCCCGTACGACGAGAGCGAGTTCGTCAGCCAGCAGTCGATCGCCGACACCGTGCGACTCGCCCTCGATGCCAGCCCGGAGGCCCAGATCGAAACCCTCACGATCCGTCCCGTGTTCAGCCCCTGACGGGGACTTCGAGCAGCCGCCGCAACGTCTCGACGACGACCTCGGGGGCATCGGTGTGCACCCAGTGGCCGGCCCCCTTGACGGTCACCGGACGCATCGTCGGGAAGTAGGTCCGCATCACCTCGACGTCGGCGTCGTCGATGTAGGACGACTGTTCGCCCCGGAGCCAGACGACCGGGCCGGGGTATGCCGGGCAGTCGGCGACCGCTGTCGCCGGCCAGTTCGCGATCCGCGACCCCGTCCCGAGGGCCGCATCGGCGGCGAACGCCTCGACGTTGGCCTGCCACCGCCAGTGGTCGTGCTCGCGCCGAAGGTTCTGCAGGAGGAAGGCGCGCACCCCCTCGTCGGGCTCGACCGTCGCGAACCACTCGTCGGCGGCAGCGCGAGATCCCAACTGCGACAACGGCATTCGCTGCATCGCGGCGATGTACCGGGCGAAGCGGTGCAGGTCGCCATAGGACTTGGGGGCGATGTCGACGACACACAGGCGCTCGATCAGATCCGGGTGCTGCAGGGCGGCGACCATCGCGGTCTTCCCCCCGAGGGAGTGGCCCACGAGCGTCCACCGCTCCCCCGGCGCGGCCGCCGCCAACGTGTCGGCGAGCTGCCCGGCATACGCCTCGAAGGAGAAGGTGACTCCCTCCCCGGTCCACGGGGACCGCCCGTGATCGGGAAGGTCGACGAGCAGCGCCCGGGCCCGGTCCCCGTCCGGGCCGACCACTGCCTTCGCGATCTGCATCCAGTTGCGGCCCTGCCCGAAGAGCCCGTGACAGAACGCGATCCGCGGGCCGGAGGCCCCGACCGAGAGGGTGTGCAGGCTCACTTCCCGAGGAACTTCTCGAAACCGGGGGGCAGCTGGGAGGTGTCGAGCGCACTGGCGTCGAGGCGGCTCGTGCCCGAGGGCACCCCGAACGCCCCGCCGGCCCCGCCGGCCCCGCTGCCACTGCCGCTCGCCGCGCGTTCGCGGGCCGCCCGCTCTTCGGCCGCGCGCTTGGCCGGGTTACCGGACTTCGACTTGCCCCGTTGCGGCGCCTGCTGCCGTCCCTTGCCGCGCCCACCGCCCATCCCGGGCATCCCCGGCATCCCCGGGATGCCGCCGCCCCGGGCGAGCGACTTCACCATCTTCTGCGCCTCGGCGAACCGCTCCAGCAACTGGTTCACCTCGGAGACGGTCCGGCCGGACCCCTTGGCAATGCGGGCCCGGCGTGAGCCGTTGATCTGCTTGGGGTGGTTGCGCTCGAACGGCGTCATCGAGTGCACCATCGCCTCGACCCGGTCGAACTCGCGCTCGTCGAGGGAGTCGAGCTGGGCGCGCATCTGGCCCATCCCCGGCATCATGCCGAGCATCTGCTTGAGCGAGCCCATCTTCTTGATGGCCGCCATCTGCTGGAGGAAGTCGTCGAAGGTGAAGTCCTCGGCGGCGAGGAACTTGCGCTCCAGCTCGGCCGCCTGGGCCTTGTCGAAGGCCCGCTCCGCCTGCTCGATGAGGGTGAGCACGTCGCCCATGTCGAGGATGCGCGAGGCCATCCGGTCGGGGTGGAAGACCTCGAAGTCCCCGACCCCCTCACCGGTGGAGGCGAACATGATCGGGCGGCCGGTGACCGAGGCGACCGACAGCGCGGCGCCACCACGGGCGTCACCGTCGAGCTTGGAGAGCACGACACCGGTGAAGTCGACCCCGTGCAGGAAGGCCTCGGCCGTCTCCACCGCGGCCTGACCGATCATCGCGTCGATGACGAAGAGGACCTCGTCGGGATCGATGGCCGCCCGGATGTCGGCGGCCTGCGTCATCAGGTCGGCGTCGACGGCCAATCGGCCGGCGGTGTCGACGATGACGACCGAGTGCAGCTTGTTGCACGCCTCCTGGACGCCCGCCTCGGCGACGGCGACCGGGTTGCCGTACGACCGGGTGCCCTCGATCTCGCCGGTGACGACGTCGTGGCCGGCGATGTTGCCGCGTTCGGGCGCGAACACAGGGACCCCGGCGCGCTGGCCGACGACCTCGAGCTGGGTGACGGCGTTGGGACGTTGGAGGTCCGCGGCGACGAGCAGCGGGGTCTGGCCTTGGTCCTTGAGCCACTTCGCGAGCTTGCCGGCGAGGGTGGTCTTTCCCGAGCCCTGAAGGCCGGCGAGCATGATGACCGTCGGCGGGTTCTTCGACAGGCGCAGCTTGCGGGTCTCGCCGCCGAGGATGGCGACGAGCTCCTCGTTGACGATCTTGACGACCTGCTGGGCCGGGTTGAGCGCGTCGGAGACCTCGGCACCGAGGGCCCGCTCACGCACCGCGTGGGTGAACTCCTTGACGACCGGCAACGCGACGTCGGCGTCGAGCAGGGCCAGACGAATGTCGCGGACCGTCTTGTTGACGTCGGACTCGCTGAGCCGACCCTTGGTCCTCAGGTTGCGGAAGGTCGCGGCCAGCCGATCGGACAGTGAGTTGAACACCGCCCAAGGTTACCCGGCGCGCGGTGGGCTCCCCCGCGACGGCAGGCGCGGGTATGCCGTCCGGGGCGCTCACGCCGGCGGGGTCGCCCCCTCGCACACGTCGATGACCAGTGCGACGACCTGCGCGACGACCGCGGGACGCAGCGCCTCGCCCGTGGGGTCGGTGAGGTAGAAGGTGTCGAGAGTCTGGCCGGCGTGGGTGCCGATGTGGGCCGAGCGTACCGAGATCCCGGCCCCGCTCAGCGCCGCCCCGATGTCGTGCAGGAGGCCCCGCCGGTCGGCGGCCCGGACCTCGACCACAGTCGCCTCGAGGCTCGCGCCGGGGACCACCATGGCCCTGGCCTGCCCCGGGGAGGCCGTGCCCGCGGAGCCACTGGGTCGCGATGGCGTCGGTCGATACCGCTCGAGGGCGCGCAGCGGCGAGCGATCGCCGGCGGCCAGACGGCCCAGGTCGCGCGCCAGCCGTTCCGGGGACGGCGCGGCGTCATGGATGGCCTCGACGTGCCACTCGTTGGCCGCCACGCCGTCGATGGTGCGCACGATCGCCGCACGGACGAGCAGCCCATGGGCGGCGAGGAGGCCCGCCGTGTCGGCGAACAACCCCAGCCGGTCCCCGGCCACGACGTCCACCCGCCACGACGTGCCGTTCCGCTCGGACCGGACGACGACCTCCCCGCCGGCCACGAGAGCCCGGTCGGCGGGCGAGACGGCATACGGAGTCAGCGGCGGCGCTCCCGGGCCACGATCGAGTCGGGCTCGAACCGCGGTGGCGAGTTGGGCCAGCAGCGTGGCGCGCCAGTCGGTCCAGGCCGCCGGGCCGGCCGCCCGGGCGTCGGCCTCGGACAGCGCGAGGAGGAGTTCGAAGGTCTCGGCATCGGCGCCGACCGCGGCGAGCGCCGCCGCCACGGTGGCCGGGTCGGAATGGTCCCGACGGGTGGCCAGGTCCATCAGGGTCAGGTGTTCGGTCACCAGCACCTCGATGCGGTCCTGGTCGCCCGGGTCGAAGCCCAGCCGAGCGGCCAGCGCGCGCGCCACCGGGGCACCGGTCCGGCTGTGGTCCCGTGCGCCGCGCACCTTGCCGATGTCGTGCAGCAGGGCGGCGACGAGCAACAGATCGGGGCGGGCGACCCGCCGGACGAGGGCACCGGCCTGGACGACGGTCTCGAGCAGGTGCCGGTCGACGGTGTGCCGGTGGACCGGCGAGTACTGCGGACGGGACCGCACGGCGTCCCACGGTGGGATCCACCGACTCACCAGCCCGGCCTGGTCGAGCGACTCCCAGACCGGCAGCAGCCCGGGCCCGGCCGCCAACAGGTCGGCGAAGGCGTCCCGTCCGTGCTCGGGCCACGGGACCGGGGAGTCGGGGCGCGCGGCCAGGTTGGCCACCGTCCGCGGGGAGATGGGGTGTCCTCCGACGGCGGCCGCGCGCGCCACGCGCACCGCCAGGAAGGGGTCGGCGTCGCCCACCCGCTCGGCGCCGAGGACGACCTCACCGTCGCTGAGGTAGGCCCCGTGGCCGACCGGGACCATCTGCGGCCGCCGGGGGCCAACGCGCAGGACGCGCGCCCGCTGCGCCTGGCCGGCCGTGCGGACGGCGGCGTCGAGCGTGTGTCCGATCCGGCGTCCGGCCATCGACACGTCGGTCAGCAGGTCTTCGCGATCCGCGAAACCCAGGACGGAGGCGACCGCATCGTGGTCCTCGCGCGTCAACTGGTCGCGAGCTCGCCCCGCGACCACGTGCAGGGCGTCACGCACGTCGAGAAGCCTCCCCCGGGCCGGCTCGAGGTCGTCGACGCGGGCGTCGACGAGCCACGTCTCGGTCAGGGCCCGCAGCACCGTGAGGTCCCGCAGCCCACCCCGGGCCTCCTTGAGGTCGGGCTGGAGGGACTGTGCGACGTCACCGTGCCGGGCGTGCCGGGCACCGAGCGCATCGAGCAACTGCGGCAGCCGCTTGCGGGCGCTCGCCCGCCAGTCGTGCGCGACGGTCGCCCGGGTGGCGGCGACGAGTTCGCGGTCGCCGGCCACGGCGCTCACGTCGAGCAGGCCGACCGTCGCCGCCAGGTCGGTCGCGGCCACACTGCGGCACTGGGCGACCGTGCGGACGCTGTGGTCCAGGCGGACCCCGGCGTCCCAGACGGGATACCACAGGCGGTCGGCGAGCGCCGCGATTCGACGGTCGTCGAGGACCCGCCCACTGTGCAGCAGGACCAGGTCGATGTCGCTGAACGGGCCGAGTTCGCCCCGGCCCAGGCTCCCGACGGCGGCCAGCGCCAGGCCCTCATCGGGCTGCCCCTGGAGCGCCTGCGCCCAGATCCCCTGCAGCCACGAGCGCAGGTGCTCGGTCAGCGCGGCGCGTCGGGCCGGGCCGGCCGCCGGGTCGGCGAATCCGTGCAGGTCGGCCAGTTCGGCCCGCTTGGCCCGCACGTCCACACCCCCGGGTCCGGTCACCGGCCGCCGCCCTCCTCGCCGTGGTGCCGGGCATCGTGCGGCATCCCGAACCCGGTCGTGCCGAGTCGGCCACCGCGGGCGACGAGGTCGTAGGCCGTTTCGAGGTGCTCGGTCTGGTCGACCCCGCGCAGTTCGTCGTCGGCGGAGACCCGGAAGCCGAGCGTGCGGTGCAGGGCCAGCCCCACGGCATACGTCACGGCGAAGGCGACCGTCAGGACGACCCCGGCCGCCACGACCTGCCGCCACAGCTGGTCCACGCCCCCGCCGTACAACAGCCCGTCGACGCCGGCGGGGGCGTGTCGGCTGGCGAGCAGGCCGATCGCGACGGTGCCGACGAGACCGCCGACCAGGTGGACGCCGACGACGTCGAGGCTGTCGTCGAAGCCGAAACGGAACTTCCACGCAACGGCATAGGCACAGGTGGCTCCGGCGAGGGCGCCGACGAGGCAGGCGCCGACCGGGGTCACGGCCGAGCAGGACGGCGTGATCGCGACGAGTCCGGCGACCAGGCCGGAGGCCGCACCGAGCGAGGTGGCGTGACCGTCGCGGCGGCGCTCGACGACCGCCCAGGCGAGCATGCCGGTCGCGCCGGCGAGCAGGGTGTTCATCCAGACCACCGCCGCCGAGGTGGTCGCCGCCAGGGCCGAGCCGGCGTTGAAACCGAACCACCCGAACCAGAGCAGCCCCGCGCCGAGCATGACGAGGGTCAGGTTGTGCGGACGCATCGGGTCCCGACGGAAGCCCAACCGGGGTCCGAGCACCAGGGCGAGCGCGAGTCCCGAGGCGCCACAGGCGATCTCGATCACGGTGCCGCCGGCGAAGTCGATCACGTGGAGCCGGTTGACCAGCCACCCGCCGACATCACCGGCGCTGACCAGGCCGTCCGTGGCGAAGACCCAGTGCGCGATCGGGAAGTAGACGACGCTCGCCCAGAGCACCGTGAACACCGTCCAGGTCGAGAACCTCGCCCGGTCGGCGATGGCCCCGGAGACCAGGGCGACCGCGATGATCGCGAACGTCGCCTGGAAGCCGGCGAACGCGAGGACGGGTATGCCGTGACCCTGCGGACCCATCACCGCGTCCGGCCCGAGAAGGTCGCCGAGCCCCACGTGGGAGAACGGGTTCCCGATCAGGCCGGCCCCACCCACCGAGGGGCCGAAGGTCTCGCCGAACCCCCAGAGGACCCACGTGACCGAGACCGTCCCGAGCGCGATGAAGCTCATCATCATCATGTTGAGCACGCTCTTCGCGCGCACCATGCCGCCGTAGAAGAGCGCCAGGGCAGGGGTCATCAGCAGGACGAGGGCGGCGGCCGCGAGCACCCATGCGGTGTCGCCGGCGTTGACCTCGGGGGTCAGCACCGTGGGCGCGGAGATCGGCAGGGCGGCGAGCATGACCGCAAGGCTGACCCGAGCAGGTTTCCTCGTCGCACCGTCCCTGTTACACGCGTGTAAACCACCGGGGCGTCCCGACATGTGGACACCCCGGTGGTTCAGCGGTGCTCAGATCGCGTCGTGGCCGCGCTCGCCGGTGCGGACCCGGGCGATGTCCTCGACGGGCACGACCCAGATCTTGCCGTCGCCGATCCGGCCGGTGGCCGCGGAGGTGAGGATCACGTCGACGACCGGGCCGGCGTCGTGGTCGTCGACGACGACCTCGAGGCGCACCTTGGGGACGAAGTCGACCTGGTACTCCGCCCCCCGGTAGACCTCGGAGTGGCCCCGTTGGCGCCCGTACCCGGAGGCCTCGCTGACCGTCATCCCGGAGATGCCGTAGGCCTCGAGGGCTTCCTTCACCTCGTCGAGCTGATGCGGCTTGATGATCGCGGTGATGAGTTTCATCGCGTCGCTCCTTCGGTGGTCGGGGGCTCGAAGTGGTGCCGTGCGTCGTGCACCGGGCCGCTGCCGGTGACGCCCAGGCGTCCCCCGCGCGACACGAGATCGTATGCCGTCTCGGCGTGTTCGGTGGTGTCGATCCCCTGCGTCTCGTCGTCGGTGGCGATCCGCCACCCCATCGTGGCCCGCAGTGCGAGCGCGATGACGGTCGTGACCACTCCGGAGAGCAGGACCGAGACGAGCGCGAGGACGACCTGGAGCAGGGTCTGGTCGACCCCATGGCCGTAGAACAACCCGGTCGTCGTCGACAGCAGGCCGGCACCGACCGTGCCCCACAGACCCGAGACCAGGTGGACGCCGACGACGTCGAGGCTGTCGTCGAGCCCGAAGCGGAACTTCAGCCCCACGGCATACGCGCTGGTGGCCCCGGCCACCGCACCCAGGGCGATCGACCCCACGGGGCTGAGGGCGCCGCACGCGGGCGTGATGGCGACCAGGCCGGCGACGATCCCGGAGGCGGCGCCGATCGAGGTGCCGTGACCGTCCCGCACCTTCTCGACGAGCAACCAGCCCAGCATCGCCGCGCAGGTCGCGACGGTGGTGTTGACCCAGACGAGGGCGGCGGTGGCGTCGGGGGCGAGTTCGGAGCCGGCGTTGAAGCCGAACCACCCGAACCAGAGCATCCCGGCCCCGATCATCGTGAGCGGCACGTTGTGCGGACGCATGGCGACCTTGCCGAAGCCCAGGCGCCGGCCCACGACGAGGGCGAGGACCAGCCCGGCCATCCCGGCGTTGATGTGGACGACCGTGCCTCCGGCGAAGTCGATCGGGACCACCGAGGCCTTGCCGTCGGCGCTGCCGAACAGCATCGCCGACAACCCGTGCTCCCCGGCGGAGAGCAACCCGCCACCCCAGACCATGTGCGCCAGCGGGAAGTAGGCGAGCGTCACCCAGAGCGCCGAGAAGACCAGCCAGGTCGAGAACTTCACCCGGTCAGCGATCGCCCCGCTGATCAGGGCGACCGTGATGACCGCGAAGGTGAGTTGGAAGCCGACGAAGATCAGCTCGGGGATCTGGCCATAGCCCTCGAAGGCGAAGGGGTTGACCAGTCCGTCGGTGCCGGCGAGCCCGAACTTGTCGAACGGGTTGGCGATCAGGCCGGCCAGGTCGGTGGGCCCGAACGACATCGAATAGCCGAACAGGACGTAGAGGAGGCCGACGACCCCGAAGGCGCCGAACGACATCATCATCATGTTGAGGATGGACTTGGACCGGGTCATGCCGCCGTAGAACAGGGCGAGCCCGGGGGCGGTCATGAAGAGGACGAGGGACGCGCAGATGATCATGAACGCCGTCGCGGCGTAGTCGATCTGGGGCGCGTCCGCCATGGGCAGGGATGCGATGCTCATGCGGAGCACTCAACGCGGTGTTGGTTTCGTCGGTGCTGCCCGTCGTGTTTCGCGCGTGTTGCAGACCGCGCTCCCCGGTAAGGATTGCGTTTCCCGCCGCCAGGGAGAGCGGTGGGGGCAGTCAGTCCAGGATCGCGTCGACGAAGGCCTCGGGGTCGAACGGGGCCAGATCGTCGGGACCCTCACCGAGCCCCACGAGCTTGACCGGGACGCCGAGCTGACGCTGGACGGCGACGACGATGCCACCCTTCGCGGTGCCGTCGAGCTTGGTCAGCACGATGCCGGTCACGTCCACGACATCGGCGAACACCTCGGCCTGGCGCAGCCCGTTCTGCCCCGTCGTCGCGTCGAGGACGAGGAGCACCTCGTCCACCGGCGACTGCTTCTCGATGACCCGCTTGACCTTGCCGAGCTCATCCATGAGCCCCACCTTGTTGTGCAACCGGCCCGCGGTGTCGATCAGGACGACGTCCGCCTCCAGCTCCGCCGCGGCCCGGACGGCGTCGAAGGCGACCGCGGCGGGGTCGGCGCCGTCGCGGTCGCTGCGAATGGTGGGGACACCCACGCGCTCGCCCCAGGTCTGCAACTGGTCGGCCGCTGCCGCCCGGAAGGTGTCGGCGGCGCCGAGGACGACGTCCTTGTCCTCGGCGACGAGGACCCGGGCCAGCTTGCCGACGGTCGTCGTCTTGCCCGTGCCGTTGACACCGACGACGAGGATCACGGCGGGACGGCTGTCGACGCGGCGGCTGGCGACCGTGCGATCCAGCGTCGGGTTGACCAGGGCGAGCAACTCGGCCCGCAGCCAGCCGCGCACCGTGGCCTCGTCGGCTGTGCCCTCGATGGCGACCTTGGTGCGCAGTCGGTCGACGAGCTCGGTGCTCGCCTCGACGCCGAGGTCGGCGGCCAGGAGGGTGTCCTCGACCTCCTCCCAGGCGGCCTCGTCCAGCGCGCCGCGCGAGAGCAGGGCGAGCAGCCCCCTGCCGAGGGCGGAGTTGGAACGAGCCAGGCGCGCCCGCAGTCGGCGGAGCCGCCCGGTGGCCGCCTCCGGACGCTCGAGGGTCGGGGTCGTGGTCGCGGGAGGCACCTCGACATCGGCCGTGGTCTCGGGGGCGGCGGGCGCCCCCGGTCGAGGCAGCGTGTCCACGCCTCCGGCCCCGCCCTCGGCCCCCCATCCCGAGGGAGTGTCCCCGGGCACGCTCGGGCGGCTCGGCGGCGCCGGCAGATCCTTCGAGCGACCACCCCGGCCCCGCATCAACCCGACGGCCAACCCGCCGAGGACGACGAGCAGGCCGACGGCAACGGCGACGTACTCCCAGACGGTGTTCATCACGCTCACCCGCTCATCCTCCCAGCCCGGCGGAGGTCGCCCAAACCGCGTCGCCCGGCCTACCCGGTCAGAGAATGCGGACCCGGGCGCCCGGTTCGAGCCACATCCCGTCGCCGGGCTGGGTCCCGAAGGCCTCGTGGAACTCGTCAAGGTTGCGAGCCACGTTGCCGCGCTGGTCCATCGGGGCGTGCGGGTCCAGTGCCAACAGGCGGATCGCCTCGGCCTCGCGGGCCTTGCCGCGCCAGATCTGGGCCCAGCCGAGGAAGAACCGCTGGTCACCCGTGGCGTCGTCGAGGACGGCCGGCTCGGCGCCGCTGCGCTCGACCGCGATCCGGTATGCCGCGTGGCCGATTGCGAGCCCGCACAGGTCACCGATGTTCTCCCCGACGGTCAGGGCGCCGTTGACGTGGTGGCCGGGGGCGTCGCGTGCCTCGAGGGTGTCGAACTGGGCGATCAGGGCGTCGGCGCGCGCGGTGAAGTTGGTGCGGTCGGCCTCGGTCCACCAGTCACGCAGGCGACCGTCACCGTCGAACTGCGACCCCGAGTCGTCGAAGCCGTGCCCGACCTCGTGCCCGATGACCGCGCCGATGCCGCCGTAGTTCGCGGCGTCGTCCGCGTCGACGTCGAAGAAGGGCGGCTGGAGGATCGCGGCGGGGAAGACGATCTCGTTCATCCCCGGGTTGTAGTAGGCGTTCACGGTCTGCGGTGTCATGAACCACTCGCTCCGGTCGACCGGGCCGCCGAGCTTGGCCAGGTGTCGATCGGTCTCGAACGAACTGGCCCGGATCACGTTGCCGACGAGATCGTCCGCGGCGATCTGCAGGGCCGAGTAGTCACGCCACTGGTCGGGGTAGCCGATCTTCGGGGTGAACGCCTCGAGCTTGGCGATCGCCTCGGTCCGGGTCTGCTCCCCCATCCACGGCAGGTCGGTGAACCGACGCCGGAAGGCCTCGACGAGGTTGTCGACCAACGCCTCCATCGCGGCCTTGGCGTGCGGCGGGAAGTGCCGCTCGACATACAGCTGTCCGACCGCCTCCCCGAGGGCCCCCTCGACGAAGGCCACGCCCCGCTTCCAGCGGTCCCGCATCTCGGGCACCCCGGAGAGGGTGCGCCCGTAGAACTCGAAGTTCTCCTCGACCAGGGCCGCGGTGAGGTAGGGGGCGAACTCGTGCACGACGTGCCAGGCCAACCAGTCCCGCCAGGTCTCGACCGACACCTCGTCGAGCGCTCGCCCGAGGGCCGCGAGATGGCCCGGCTGGCGGACGACGACCGCGTCGAGGATGGATTCTGGCGCACCCAGCCCGGACAGCCAGGCGGCCCAGTCGATTTCGGGGGCCAGCGCCGTCAACCCCTCCCGGTCGACCAGGGTGTAGGTCTTGACCGGGTCGCGGTTGGTCACCTTGTCCCAGTGCCCGGCCGCCAGCCGCGTCTCCAGGGCCACGACCCGCTCGGCGGCCCCGGCCGGATCGGGCCAACCCGCCAAGGTCAGCATCCGCGCCACGTGCGGGCCGTACGCGGCCAGGGTGGCCGCGTGGGCCTCCTCGCGGTAGTACGACTCGTCGGGCAGGCCCAGGCCGCCCTGCTCGAGGTAGACGACGTACCGGTCGGGGTCCCGGTCGTCGGTGTTGACGAACGCGATCGCCGGGCCCCCCACGCCGACCCGGAACAGGTGCCCGAGCGCGGCCAGCAGGCTGGCCCGGTCGCGGACCGACCGGACCGCCTCGAGCAGCGGCTCGAGCGGGGCGGTCCCTCGGGCCTCGACGGCCGCCTCGTCCATGAAGCTCGCGTAGGCGTCGCCCACCTTGGCCGCGACCGTGCCGACCGCCGGGGACCCGCTGGCCACCTCGGCGATCAGGTCCCGCACATGCCCCTCGGCCTGCTCCCGCAACACGTCGAAGGTGCCGTAGCGACCGCGATCGGCCGGGATCTCCGCGGTCGCCAGCCACCGCCCGTTGGTGTGGCCGAACAGGTCGTCCTGGGGTCGAACATCGTGGTCGATGGCGCTGGTGTCGATGCCGGATCGCACGGGCAGGTCCTCTCGGGGGCTGAGCCGACCCATCGTCGGGCCGGCGGGTCGCGGAGTCCATGACATCACAGCGGATCGACCGGTCGGACGCCGACGGCGCGGCCCCGGGAAGGGACCGCGCCGTCAGTGGGTCGAGCGGAGGCTCACGGCTTGGCGATGCTCCAGATCCCGCGGCCGTGGGTGGCGACGTAGATCAGGCCATCGGAGCCCTCTTCCACGTCCATGACCACGGTGAGCGGAAGGCCGGTGCCGAGCTTCTTCCAGGAGCTGGCCCCGGGCGCCCGGTAGAACGCGCCGAGGTCGGTTCCCACGGCGAGGGCGCCGTTGCTCAACTGCTTGACCGAGTTGGCCGGCACGTCGGGCAGGTCACCCGAGATGTCCGTCCAGTTCGCGCCGCCGTCGGTCGTCTCGAAGACATGGCCGACGCCCACGCCGGGACCCTCGGTCCAGCGACGGGAGAAGCCGTTGACCGCGAGGTAGGCGTGCTGGCCGTTCGCCGGGTCGACGCCGACGCCGCTGATGAAGCGGTTCGGGATGCCGGTCAGCGCCAACGGATGCCAGGTCCCGCCCGCGTTCGTGGAGACCCCACGCGAGAAGCCGGCGTTGTTGCACGGGCCGCACCACGCGGCATACGCCACGCCCTTGGTCATCGCGACCGCGGTGGCCGAGTGCGAGGCACCGGTCGCCGGGTCGGTCCCGAGGTCGGTGACGGCCTTGACGTCGGCGGCGCTGCGGGCCTGCCAGATCGAGGTGACGGTATCGGTCTGGTTGAGCAGGTAGACCTTGCGCCCGCCCATGATGAACAGGTCGGGGTTGGACGCGTCCAGGGCCACCGGGGCGATGAAGCGCGGTGCCGGGTCGCCCGGGTCGATGCTCCAGGACTTCGACTCGGCCTCCGAGTTGGCGCCCTTGTTGAGGGCGCAGTTGTTCGTCACCTTGACCGCGAGGTTGACGTACTCCTGGAGCTGGTTGCAGCCGTTGCGCGGGTCGGCCGCACCGTCGCCGCCGTCACCACCGAAGTTGCTGCCCATGGTGCCCGCGGCCGAGGGGTTCTTCGTCGTCGCGTACATCGAGAAGATGCCACTGGTGCCGGGGTCGGCGTTGGTGCCGCCGGGCTGGACGCCGAAGAGGTTGGACACCCCGTTGTCCTGCAGACCACCGGAGACGACGACGCCGGAGTTGGTCGTGGTGTCCTTGCCGACCGAGACCGAGTAGTACTGCAGGGCCCCGAGGGTGCCGTCCGCGGACATGCTGGCCAGCTCGGTGGAGTTGCCGTTGGCGTCGACCTTGCCGTTGACCGGGTTGCGGTAGACGCCGCCGTCGTTGCCGAAGTAGACGTAGTCACCGGACACCGCCACCGAGTGCTGGTCCGGGTGGCCGGCCAGCGGGCAGCTGTTCTTCGAGTCGTCGAGGTTCCAGCACTTGAAGCCGAAGTTCCAGTACGGCGACGTCGCGGTCCAGTGCGACCCGGCGTCCTTGGTCTCGAAGACCTCCTCGAGCCCGGCCCACACGTGGTCGGGGTTCTTCGGGTCGACCGTGAGGAACTGGTTGTACCAGGCCTGGACGCCGACCGAGTAGCCCTTCTTGTCGAGCGCCGAACCACTGGCGAGCAGCTGCATGTGGTTGGCGATCTGGTTCCACGGCCCGAGCGGGCTGCCGGTCTTGGAGACGAAGATGCCGGCCAGGTTGCTGGCGCCGGCGATCTTGCTCGGCTGCTGCACCACGGCATACAGGCGATCGCCCGTCTTGCTGAAGGCGAACGTCGTGTAGCCGATGTCGGTGCTGTTGGTGATACCGCCGAGGACGACGGAGAGCTTCTGCCAGCTGCCCGGGCCCTTGGTGTAGTCCTTGGTCTCGTAGAAGCCGTTGTAGGTGTCCCCGGACCGCCAGCCGATGGCCGCGATGACGTGCTTGGGGTCCTTCGGGTCGACCGCGATGTCGTTGACGATGTTCTTGTAGGCCGCCGACGTCGCCCCGCACTTGAGGGCGTCGAGGCACTTGGCGCCCCCGGGCAGGTAGTCCGGGTTCGGCGCGAAGGCGAAGGTCCAGGCGCCCGAGGTCGACGACGCGTCGTGGAAGTAGACGCCACGGTTCGTGGCCGCGAACATCACACCCTGGCCCGGGCGGACCCGGCCGATCGCCGCCGAGTCCAGTTCGGTGCCGCCGACCCGGTCGGTGGGCGCGAAGGCGCCGGTGGCCGGGTTCGCCAGGCGGTAGACCCCCGCACCGACGTATGACGTCGCCCCGGTGTTGGCCTCTCCGGTCGCGAACCACAGCGAGCCGTCGGAGGCGAGTTGCAGGTCGCCGGAGGACAGCGACGGGAGCGCGTCGGCGATCGGGGTCCACGCCGCGTGGGCGGCGTCGCCGTAGCCGTTCGTCGTCCGCCACACGCCGCCGTCGGCGCCCGCGGCATACACCGTGCCCGAGGTGTCGGCCGCGAGGCCGGTGATCCGACCGCTGACGTGACCGGCACCGCCGCTGCTGTTGGAGTTCCAGTCGCGGTAACGGGGGTCATCGGCGTTGTAGGGGACCTTGGTCACCTCCGCCCACGTGCCGCTGGTCGAGGCCAGGTCGATGATCGAGGAGTAGGCCCCGGCATAGGCGCCCGGGGCGACGATGCCGGTGGGAGCGGTGCGGGCCTGCTCGAACTGCTCGGCGATGGTCACCGCTTCGCGGGACTCGTTCTGCGCCTCGGCCGGGTTGCCGCCGGCGATCATCAGGGCCTTCTCCATGACGGCCGCGTTGTACCCGCGGTCGCGCCACTGGAACTTGAGGTACTCCTCGCGGAGTTCGTATCGGCCGAGGTAGGCCGCGGCCCCCGAGGCGATCAGGCTGACGCCTACCGCTCCGGCGACGATCCGGGCACGTCGCGCCCGCAGGTTCATGGTCACAGGGTTTCTCCGAGCTCTGGCAGGGGGCCACCCCATGTGGCCCGGCCGATCGGCGCGCCGGTGGGTGCGCCGGGGCAACGGTAGACCCCTGTCAGCGATCAGACCAGCATTTCGGGCAGATGATGGCATTCGCCGCACGATTTACGCGGATTTGGCCGCCCGGACCACGGTCAGGAGGAGACCGTCTCCTTGTCGCGCTTGGGCAGCACGCCCTCGGCCTTGTCGATGACGACCTCGGTGCGGTCCTTGACCCGCTCGACCACGCGTTCACCACGGGCGGTGAGCAGGTCGCGGCCCTCCCGGCGGGCGGGGATGGCCACCAGCGCGACGACGGCGACGGCGAGCCCGACACACAGGAGCATGGCGACGATCAGGGCGGTCATACCCTCCAGAGTGACGCACCGGGACGGCATCCCCAAATCGACACACGGGAGCCTCGGCGGAACCGGGTCACTGGACGCCGGAAGCCGGACCGGTCCCCTCTGCGGACGCCTGCCCAACTAGGCTCGCGTTCCATGACGGGCACCGACGACAGCGACGCTCCTTCCCAGGCGCGACGCGCGAAGCGGCGACTCCCCCTGGGGTTCGAGATCATCCTCGCCCTGATCGCCGTCGCCCTGGTCCAGGCCTTCCTGGTCAAGCCGTTCGGTGTGCCGTCGCAATCGATGGAGAACACGCTGCAGATCGGCGACCGGATCGTCGTCAACCGCCTGGACCACACCATCACGCGCGGGGACATCGTCGTCTTCGGGCACGGCGACACCTGGGCCGAGGCGACGCGGACCCCGGGCGGCACCCTCGTCCAGCGCCTCGTGCGCGGGATCGGCGATGTCACCGGCATGGGCCCGAGCAACACCAACTACACGGTCAAGCGCGTCATCGGCCTGCCCGGCGACCGGGTGTCGTGCTGCGACAACGAGGGCCGAGTCCTGGTCAACGGCACCGCCCTGACCGAGCCCTATGTCTTCGAGAACCTGCCGTTCACCGCCGGCGGGCTCGATTGTGCGTCCCCGACCAGATCCACCCGGTGTTTCGGCGAGATCGTCGTGCCCGGCGACAGCTACCTCGTCATGGGGGACCACCGGTCCCAGTCCGCCGACAGCGTCATCGCCTGCCGCGGGGCGAGCCAGATCGCGGGCTGCGCACGCTTCGTGGCCAGCGCCCGCATCGTGGGGCCGGTGATCTTCCGGCTCTGGCCACTGGGGACCTTCGGGACGGTCGACTAGGAGTCGCCGGGCGGGCAGCCTCAGGCGGGCGTGACGTCGCGGATCCGTTGCGAGACGACGGTGGTGATGCCGTCGCCGCGCATGCTCACGCCGTAGAGGGCGTCCGCCACCTCCATGGTCCGCTTCTGGTGCGTGATGACGATGAGCTGGCTGGAGTCACGCAACTCCTCGAACAGCGTGATCAGCCGCCCGAGGTTGGTGTCGTCGAGCGCCGCCTCGACCTCGTCCATGATGTAGAACGGGCTGGGGCGGGCCTTGAAGATGGCCACCAGCATGGCCACCGCAACGAGGGACCGTTCGCCCCCGGAGAGCAGTGAGAGGCGCTTGACCTTCTTGCCCGGCGGGCGGGCCTCGACCTCGATGCCGGTGGTCAGCATGTTGCCCGGATCGGTGAGGACCAACTGGCCGGCGCCCCCGGGGAAGAGCCGCTCGAACACCTTCTCGAACTGCGCGGCCGTGTCGTGGTAGGCCTGCGTGAACACCTGCTCGACCCGTTCGTCCACCTCACGGACGATGTCGAGGAGGTCCCGCTTCGAGCGCTTGAGGTCCTCGAGCTGCTCGGTCAGGAACTTGTGGCGCTCCTCGAGGGCCGCGAACTCCTCGAGGGCCAGCGGGTTGACCCGGCCCAGGGCCGACAGACCGCGTTCGGCACGCCGCAGCCTCTTCTCCTGCACCTCCCGGACGTATGCCGTGGGCTCGGGGATCTCCCCCTCATGGTCCGGTCCCGGGACGAACGGGACGTCGCGGTGCGGACCGAAGTCCTCGACGAGCACCTCCGGGTCGATCCCCAGTTCCTCGATCGCCTTGGCCTGGAGTTGCTCGATCCGGGCGAGCTGGCGTGCCCGGGCGACCTCGTCGCGATGCGCGGTGTCGGTGAGGTCGCGCAGCTCGTCCTGGTGCCCGGCCATTTCCTGGCGGAGGTCGTGGATGACCCGATCGCGCTCGGCCCGGCCCCGCTCGGCCTCGTCGCGCGCCGTGGCGGCCAGCAGCAGTCCGGCGGCCATCCGGGTGGTGGCGTGGCTCGCGGCGCGACCGACCGCCTCGGCGATGGTCGCCTCGCGGCGGCGACGCTCCTGACGCTGACGCAGCCGCTCGCGGGCGGCGAGTTCGTTGCGGGCGGCCCCCTCGAGGGACTCGGCCCGACCCTTGAGCGCGCGGGCCCGCTCCTCGCGGGTCCGCAGCGTCAGGCGCAGTTCGGTCTCGGCGGTCCGTGCCTTGCTCGCCTCGAGTTCCAGTCGGTCGCGCTCGTCGGTGCTCGGCTCGGCCCCCTCGTCCGGCTCGGCCGAGGCTTCGTCGAGTCGGGCCGCGAGGGCGGCGAGCTCCTCCCGGTCGGTGGCCATCGCGAGTTCGGCCTCGGTGATGGCCCGGCGCGTCCGGTCGGCCTCGGCGCGGGCGGTGCGGGCGGTCGACCCCAAGGTGCCCAACTGCTCGGCGACCGCCGCCATCCGCGCATCGGATTCGTGCAGGGCTTCGAGGGCGGCGTCGACGCGATCGGAGGCCTGTGTGGCCGCCTCCCTGAGCCCTGCCAAGGAGAACCGCGCGCGCTCGGCCGCCCCGGCCGCCGCCCCCATCGCCGCCCGGGTCTCCTCGACCGCGGACTGCAACTCGAGCAGGCTCTGACCGGCGCTCGCCCCACCCCGGGCGTAGCCGGGACCGAAGACGTCCCCGGAGGGGGTCACCGCCGTGATTCCCTGCCCCTGGGCGACGAGCGCGAGAGCATGGTTGGCATCCGGGACGAGGGCCACCCGCTCGAGAAGTTGCTCGACCGCGGGCCGAACCGCCGCCGGGGCGTCGACGACCTCGCGGGCCCACACCGACGAGCCCTCAAGGTGCGGCCAGCCGGAGGCGTCGACCGGTCGGGCGGTCTCCCCGACGAGCATCGTCGCCTGGCCGGCGTCCTCGCTGCGCAACCGGTCGAGGGCATCGGCGGCCTGCCGGGCTGAGCCCACGGCCAGGGCCTCGGACGCCCAGCCCAACGCGGCCGCGATGGCAGCCTCATGACCACCGCTGATGTGCAGCAGCGCCGAGACGGCCCCGACGATGCCGTGGTCGACCCCGTGGTCGCCCTCGGCCGCCTCCAACAACACGGCGGCGCCATCGCGCCGGCGCAGGCTCATCTCGAGGGCCTCGAGGCGGGCCTTGGCCGAGGACCGGTCCCGGTCGGCCTCTCGTTCGGCCGCGACGAGTGCCTCGATCTGCTCCTCCAGGGCGGCCAGTTGGGCCTCGGCCTGCTCATACGTGCCGTCGAGGGAGACCTCGCCCTCCTCGTCCGCGGCGACCGTCGACTCCAGGGCGGCGAACGCCTGCTCGGCCTCCGCGGCCCGCTCGAGGCTGGCGGTGACGATGCCCTGGAGGCGGCCGATCTCGGCCTCGCGGGTCTCGATCCGACTCCGGCGGGCACCGACCTGTCCGGCCAGTTTGGCCAGCCCCTCGCGTCGGTCCGCCGCGGCGCGGGCCAGGCGGGCGAGCCTGGCCTGCTCCCCGGCATACGCGACCTCGGCCGCCTCGCGCGCGGTGACGGCCGCGGCCAACTCCTCCCCGGCGGCGGTCACCTCGGCGAGCAGGGAGGCCTCGGCCTCGCGGGCCTGGGCGGCCTGGGCACGCAGTTCCTCGGGGTCCCGCCCGCTCGTCGTCTCCTCGGCGTCGTCCTCGCCGAGCAGACGCAGCCGCTCCCTGGCGATCCCCGCCGTCGACTCCAGACGGTCCCGCAGCGACTGCAACCGGCCCCACCGGTCGTGCGAGCGGGCCACCTCGGGGGCGGCCGCCGCCGCCTGCTCCTCGAGGACGTCCAGCCGCGCCCGCAGGTCGGTCAACGTCTGCTCGACGGTCGCGCGGCGCTCGAGCAGGGCGGTCTCGTCGGCCACCTCCTGCTCGAGTGTCGAGGTCAGTTGGACGAGGTCGTCGGCCAGCAGCCGCAACCGCGCGTCCCGTGCATCGGCCTGGATCACCGCGGCCCGACGGGCGGCCTCGGCCTGACGCCCGAGCGGGCCGAGCTGACGGCGGATCTCGCCGGTGAGGTCCTGCACCCGGGTGAGGTTGGCCTCCATCGCCTCCAGCTTGCGCAGCGCGCGCTCCTTGCGCTTGCGGTGCTTGAGGACGCCCGCGGCCTCCTCGATGAAGCCGCGACGCTCCTCCGGGGTCGCCCGCAGGACGGCATCGAGTTGGCCCTGCCCGACGATGACGTGCATCTCGCGACCGATGCCGCTGTCGGAGAGCAACTCCTGCACGTCGAGCAGTCGGCTGGGAGTGCCGTTGATCGCGTATTCGGACCCGCCGTTGCGGAACATGGTCCGGCTGATCGTCACCTCGGTGTAGTCGATCGGCAGCTCGCCGTCGGTGTTGTCGATCGTCAGGGCCACCTCGGCGCGACCGAGCGGCGGACGCCCGGCGGTGCCGGCGAAGATGACGTCCTCCATCTTCCCGCCGCGCAGGCTCTTGGCGCCCTGCTCCCCCATGACCCAGGCCAGGGCGTCGACGACGTTGGACTTGCCCGAGCCGTTGGGGCCGACGATGCAGGTGATGCCGGGCTCGAGTTTGAGGGTCGTCGAGGAGGCGAAGGACTTGAAGCCCTTGAGGGTCAGCGACTTGACGTACACGCGCTTCCTTGCCTGCTCAGCGGGACGATCAACCGCTCACCCTACCCGCGGGCCCCGGCCCGGCCCGGACCCCCGAAGCCACCGGTGTTGCCTGTGACTCAACGGACCTGTGTGACAGAAGTGACGTCATTCCTCCGCGAGCGCCTCATGGTGATGGATGACCTCGGCGATGATGAAGGTGAGGAACTTCTCCGCGAACTGCGGGTCCAGGCCGGCCTCGTCGGCCTTGGACCGGAGCCGGGCGATCTGGGCCGCCTCCCGATCGAGATCCGCCGGCGGCATCCCCATCTCCGCCTTGAGCCGACCCACCTGCTGGGTGCACTTGAACCGTTCCGCGAGCAGGTGGACGAGGGCGGCATCGATGTTGTCGATGCTGCCGCGCAGCCGCACGAGGTCGGCGGGGGTCTCGGGCTCGCTCACGCCCCCATCGTAGGAAGGCGGCGCCGGTGCGCCAGTGCCGGTCCATGCTGCGGTATGCCGTGCCGCCCCGGTCCCGTGGCGCCGCGGCGGCCGGGCGACCCGCCCGCTCGGCCGAGCGCAGGTCAGTCAGCGTTCGACGAATCCGGTGAGCTCGGCGCGCACCGGGCCCTGCACCGGGGTGGACACGGACTCGACCCAGCCGGGGCGGCGGGCGCTTGACGGCTGCTCCCCGAGCAAGCGGACCAGCTCCGCAACGGCCACCCGGGGGCCCTGGGCCACGACCTCGACCCGGCCGTCGGAGGTGTTGCGGGCATGGCCGAGCAGCCCCAGTTCGAGGGCGCGGGCGCGGGTCCACCAGCGGAAACCCACTCCCTGCACCGTGCCCCGGACGAACACCGTGACCCGCACCGGGGCTTGACCAATGGCCTCGGCTCGCCCCGCACAGTCGTCGTCACCGGTCATGGACCCACTGTGGTGCGCCATGCTGTGCGGAGCAACCACGGCCTCAAGGAGCTCCCCCATGGACACGACCATCCTGCACAACAAGAGCTGCTCGACCTCACGCGCCGCCCTCGACCGAGCCGCCGATGCCGGGGTCGAGGTCGCGATCGTCGACTACCTCGGGCAGCCGTTGGACGAGCCCGCCCTGCGTGACCTGCTCGCCAAGCTCGAGGACCCCGCGACCGATCTGGTCCGCCGCGACCCCTACTTCACCCAGCTCGGCCTGACCGACGCCGACGTCGCCAGCGTCGACCAGGTCGTCGCCGTGCTTGCGGCACATCCCCGGCTCATGCAGCGCCCGGTCCTCGTGCGGGGGGACCGCGCAATCATCGGCCGGCCCAAGGAGCGGGTGGCCGCCTTCCTCGCTAACTGACCCAGCAGCACCACCCGCCTCCTGAATACCATCAGTCCCTTTCGCCCCACCCTGCCCGTGGGAATCGTCGGACCCGTGCGTGTCCTGACGTCTCTCTGACCCCACTGGTCCCTAGCCTTGGCTGCATGACTGTGGCCCCGGTGCGCGATCGGACCCGGCCGCGCCGTGGTCCGGACCGGCGGCCGCCGATCGGTCGGTCCGGACTGCGGCCGGCCGCGCTGGCCGCGGCCCGGGCCCAGGCCCTGCTCCGTCCCGCCCCGACGACGGCACCCCACCGCGGCTCCGGCGCGGCTCCACGGCATACCGGCGGGGCTCTTCCCGGACTCGACGGGCTGCGCGCGGTCGCGGTCGCGGCGGTCATCCTCTTCCACCTGCACCCGGCCTGGCTGCCCGGCGGGTTCCTCGGCGTCGACGTGTTCTTCGTCATCTCCGGCTTCCTCATCACGACCTTGCTCGTCCGCGAGGTGGGTGCCACCGGCAGCGTCGACCTCCCCCGGTTCTGGACCCGCCGGGCCCGCCGCCTGCTCCCGGCCCTGGCCGTCTGCGTCGTCGCCTCGACGCTGCTGGCCCGGGCCGTGCAACCCGACCTGCTCGTCGGGATCGGGCGCCAGACCCTGGGGGCCGCGACCTTCTCGACGAACTGGCTGGAGATCGGCGCGGGGTCCGACTACTTCCACGCGACGACACCCCAACTGTTCATGAATCTGTGGTCGCTGGCGGTCGAGGAGCAGTTCTACCTGGTGTGGCCGATCGTGGCCCTGCTGCTGCTCTCGCGCGTCCGGGCGCCCCGAGCCCGCGCGGCCTTCCCCCTCATCCTCGGGCTCGGCTCCGCCGCCCTCATGGTCCTCCGGCTCGACCCGCACGCCCCGACCCGCGCCTACTACGGCACCGACACCCACCTGATCGGCCTCATGGTCGGCGCCACGGTGGCCATGGCGTATGCCGCCAGCACGCGAGCGGGCACCCGCACCGCCGCCTGGACTCGCCTGCGCTGGCCGGTGACCGCCTGGGCCGCCGTCATCCTCCTCACCCTGCTCGTGATCTGCGACGAGGCCAGCCCGTGGACCTTCCGGGTCGGCATCCCCCTGGCGTCGCTGGCCACCGCCGGCGTGATCCTCTCGGTCGTCTCCACCCCGAGCCCGGCCCGCGCCCTGCTCGAGACGCCGCTCCTGCGCTGGGTCGGCGAGCGCTCCTACGGGCTCTACCTCTGGCATTGGCCGGTGATCCTGCTGGTGGGCCAGCTGTGGCCGGTCGAGCCGGGCGGCGTCGGTTTCCTCGCCTCCCGACTGCTCTGCATGCTGGCCACCGTCGGGATCGCCCAGGCGTCCCATCGGTGGATCGAGACCCCGATCCGGCGGCACGGCTTTCGAGCCGTCGGCGCGCGCCTGCTCAGCTGGTGGGAGGGCCTGGGATCCCGCGCCGTGCGCGTCGCGGGCACCGGCATCCTCGCGGTCGGACTCGCGTATGCCGTCGTGCTGGCGACCGCTCCGGCCGCGACGAGCACCCAGCTGCTGCTGGCGGCCAACGCGGCCCAGGCGAGCCGGGTGACCGCCGGTCCGGCGTCCGGACGCCCCGCCACCGCCCCCGTCGTGACGCCGCCGGTCACGGCGGCCGAGAAGAGCCAGGTCTTCGCGATGCCCACCGGGGCCGAGGTCGACGCCTTCGGGGACTCGATCCTGGTCGGCAGCATCCCCGCGATGAAGTACTACTTCGACGGGATTCGCATCGATGCCCTGTCCAACCGGCACTGGAGTGACGGGCTGGCCGCGGTCCAGGCCAGGGGCACCGACATCCGCCGGGCCGTGGTCATCGGGTTCGGGACCAACGCCGGGGTCGACCCGGCCAGCGTCGAGGCGATCCTCACCGCGCTGGGGCCGCGCCGGATGGTCGTGCTCGTCACCGAGCACGGCCGCTTCTCGCGGATCGAGGCCGACAACGCCGCCCTCGTCGCGATCGCGGCCCGCCACGACAACGTCGCGGTCGCGGACTGGCACGCGGCCCTGCAGGGCACGACCGGGCAGGTGCAGCCGGACGGCATCCACCCCAGCCGGGTCGGCCAACACCTCTACGCCAAGACGATCCGGGCGGCCTTCGCCTCACTGACCGCCCGGCAGACCGGGGTCACGCCGATCCTGCCCGACCTCCCGATCCCCTGACCTCCCGATCCCCTGACCTCGCGATCCCGTGACCTCCCGCTTGAGTGCGTGAAGACGTGTCGTGATCGCGACACTTCTTCACGCACTGAGCTGCTTTGGGCGGGAGCCCCTTCGCGAGGACGCCGGGAGCCTGGCTACGACGACGACCGTGGTCTCGGCTGGCAGCGAGGGCAGAAGAACGACGAGCGGTTCATGAAGTGCTCGCGGGTGACAGCGCCGCCAATCCTGTGTTGCGACCAGCAGGCCGTTACATGTAACATGAACCATGGCTGTTCGCGAGCGGGTTGAGGCCCATAGGGCAAAGTTGAGAGCACAGGGTTTGCGTCCCGTGCAGATCTGGGTGCCTGACGTGCGGTCTCCCGACTTCGCCGCCGAGGCTCACCGTCAAGCACTTCGCGTCGCCACAGCAGCGGCGACCTCCGACGACATGGACTTCGTTGAAGCGATCTCTGAAGACTGGCCCGAGTGAGACGCGGTGACATCGTCACCGTTGCAGGTGGCGTCTACGCAAGCAAGCCAAGGCCGGCGCTGGTGATTCAGGACGACCGGTTCGATGCCACCGACTCAGTCACAGTCTGCCCATTCACCACGACCGTCGTTGACGCACCGCTGCTCCGTGTCGCTGTCACGGCCGATGATGCCAACGGCCTGGACAAAGACTCCTATCTCATGGTCGACAAAGTCACCACTGTGCGACGCACCAACGTCCACACCGTCATCGGGCTCCTGGAGGCCACCACGCTCGTCGAGGTCGAACGGCGGCTCTTGGTCTTCCTCGGCTTCGGCGGCTGATCACCTACGTTGCCAGAGCTGCTTCGCCTTCCGCAGAGAGGACGGCGGCCACATCAACCCAGGCACCGACCAGGAACACGAGTACGGCTGGGTGACCGGAAAGATGGGGTTCCATGAGTTCGTCGCATTTGACCGAAGCAGTCGTACCGCGCACTTGGTCGTGGCGTCAGACGACTAGCGCCCGAGTCTCGGCTGGCATCGGGGGCAGGAGAAGGACGAGCGGTTCATGAAGTGCTCGCGGACGATCAACGTCCCGCACCGGGGACACGGGCGACCCTGCTGGCCGTAGGCGGACAGGGAGCGGTCGAAGTAGCCCGAGGCGCCGTTGACGTTGACGTACAGCGCGTCGAAACTCGTGCCCCCCTGACCCAAAGCGGCCGTCATCACCTCACTCGCGTGGTCCAGCAGCCGCCCGATCGCGGGCTTGGTCAGGCTGCTGGCCGGCCGCGCGCCGTGGATCCCGGCCCGCCACAGCGCTTCGTCGGCGTAGATGTTGCCGATCCCCGAGACCACCCCCTGGTCGAGCAGGACCCGCTTGATCTCGCTGTCCTTGACCTTGATCCGGCGCACGGCGTGTGCCCGGTCGTAGGCCGGGTCGAACGGGTCTGGCGCGATGTGCGCGATCGTCGTCGGTATGCCGTCCGCCCCGGTCGGTGACCAGGCCAGGCCACCGAAGGTGCGCTGGTCGACGAACCGGAGTTGAGGCCCGCCGTCGGCGAAGGTGAACCGCGCGTGCAGGTGCTTCTCGTCCGGGGCCGACGCCTCTTCGACGAGCAATTGTCCGCTCATGCCCAGGTGCAACAGCAGCGCGTCAGGCCCGAGGTCGAGCCACAGGTACTTGCCCCGTCGCCGGGCCGCCGAGACCTCCCGACCGGCCAGGCGCGCCGCGAGATCCTCGGCTCCGGGCAGGTGGCGCCTGGCCACCCGTGCCCCCCTCAGCTCGACCGCCTCGATCAGCCGGCCTGTGACGTGGGCGTCCAGCCCCCGCCGGACCACCTCGACCTCGGGCAGTTCAGGCATGACGCTCGCGAATGGCCTCCCACGCCTGAGCCGCGGCTTCCTGCTCGGCGTCCTTCTTGGTGCGGCCCGCACCCGTGCCCTCGACGACCCCGGCGAGGACCACGGAGGCGGTGAACGTCTTGGCGTGCTCGGGACCCTCCTCGGCGAGTCGATAGTCCGGCGTCCCCAGGTCATGGGCGGCGGCCATTTCCTGCAGGCTGGTCTTCCAGTCCAGGCCGGCACCCAACCGGGCCGCATGCGCGATGAGCGGGTCGAAGAAGGCGTGGACGAGGGCCGTGGCCGCGCTCAGGCCGTTGCCGGCATACACGGCCCCGATGACCGCCTCGACGGCATCGGCGAGGATCGAGTCCTTGCCCCGTCCGCCGGTGGTCTCCTCGCCGCGACCGAGGTAGAGGTATTCGCCGACCCCGATCGCGCGGCCGACGTCGGCCAGGGCGCGCATGTTGACGACCGCCGAGCGCAGCTTCGCGAGCTGGCCCTCCGGCAGCTCGGGGTGGGTGGTGTACAGCGTGTCGGTGACGACCAGTCCGAGGACGGAGTCCCCGAGGAACTCGAGTCGCTCGTTGTGCGGCAGTCCCCCGGCCTCATACGCATAGGAGCGGTGCGTGAGGGCACGACGAAGCTCCCCAACGTCCACGGCCTCGCCGATCACCTGAGAGAGGTGGTCGGCGAAGTCCTCGAACGGCGCCGGGGGTTGGAGTGCCGCCGCCGCGGCCCGCCTCGACATGAGGGCGGGCTACGTCAGCCCTGGTGCTCGGAGCGCTCGGCAACCTCGTAGCGACGGCCCTTGTAGGCACCGCACGACGGGCAGGCCATGTGCGGCTGGGTGGGCGCCTTGCACTGCGGGCACGTGGTGACGCCCACGACGGTCGCCTTCCAGTTGGCGCGGCGCGAGCGGGTGTTGGAGCGCGACATCTTCCGCTTCGGAACGGCCACGTCAGGTCCTCTTCTCTTGGTCAGTACTGGCCGGCGCGGACGTGAGTCCCTGCAGCGCCGCCCATCGGGGGTCGATCTGGTCGTGCCGGTGGTCGGGGTCTTCTGCCAGGTGCATTCCACACTCGGAACACAACCCGGGGCAGTCCTCCCGGCACATCGGACGGAACGGCAGTGCGGGCACCACCGTGTCGCGGAGCAGGGGCTCGAGGTCGATCAGGCCGTCCTCGATCACGAACTCCTCGTCGGCCTCCTCGTCCCCCACCTCGCGGTGGTGGGCAAGTCGATCGGCGTAGGCGAACAGCTCCTGATATCCCAGGTCGACCGGGGTCGACACCGGGTCCAGGCACCGCACGCACGCGCCGGTCGCCGTCCCGCGCACCGAACCGGTCACCAGGACGCCCTCGACGACCGACTCCATCCGCAGGTCGAGCTCGAGCGGGGCGCCCGTCTCGACGCGCATGACGTCGGTGCCGAAGTCCTCCGGCGCCTCGATCGTGCGGGCCAGCCGCTTCATGGATCCGGGACGACGACCGAGCTCCAAGGTGTCGAGCACCAGGGGAGATCGGGGATCGAGCCGGGTCATGACACGTCCGCCTTGCAGTTCTCGAGGTGGTTCGGTCCGGATCCGGAAGCGGACGCAGACCGACGCCCAACGTTACCGGAGGCGGGGGCTGGCCCCAAAACGCCCGGTTCGGGGCGCAGTGCCCGGGGCCTCGCTCAGGGCCGCCCTCAGTCGGGACTCAGGCCGGACTCGACGAGGTCGGCGCCGCGGGACGCAGCCGCTGTTCGAGGGCGGCGAGCACCGGGTCGGGGACCAGACCGGCCACGTCGCCGCCGTACCGGACGACCTCCTTGACCAGCGAACTCGACACATGCTCGAACCGGGGATCCCCCGGAAGGAAGAGCGTCTCCAACCCACTGAGGTGCCGATTCATCAGGGCCATCGGCACCTCGTAGGCGAAGTCGGTGCCCCCGCGCAGCCCCTTGACGACGACGTCGGCCTCGACGTCACGGCAGACGTCGACGAGGAGCCGGTCGGCATACGCCTCGATCCGCACCGTGCCCGAGCCGGCCGGCAACTCCCCCAGGCTCTCGGCGATGAAGGCGAGGCGTTCGTCGACGGTGAAGGTGCCCGCCTTGGCGGGGTTGTGCAGGATGGCAACGACGACCTCGTCATGCAGCGCGGCGGCGCGTCGAATGACGTCGAGGTGGCCGTTGGTCACCGGGTCATAGGACCCGGGGCACACGGCGCGTCGCGTCCGCAGGCTGCTCATGGACAGCAACCTAGCAATCCGCGAGCCAGAGCACGGTTTCGCCGTAGCGGCGGGCGGGCTCGGCGGTCAGGCCCGCGGGCCAGGCGGGCTCCGGCGATCGACTGGAACGCTCGACGACGACGAGCCCCTCCCCCGCCAGCCATCCCCCGCCGACCAACGCTCCGAGATCGGCGGCCAGGGCGTCCTCGGCCAGGTCGTAGGGCGGGTCGAGCAGGACGAGGTCGTATGCCGTGGGGGCCGGCCGAGCCAGCCAGGTCGCGACGCTGCCGGCGTGGACGGCGACGCCGGGCAGGGCGAGCGCGGCGATGTTGGCGCGGATCGTCTGGGTCGCGCGTCGGTCGGACTCGACGAGGTCCACGCGTCGGGCCCCGCGACTGGCGGCCTCCAGACCGAGGGCGCCGCTGCCGGCATACAGGTCGAGGACCGCGGCCCCGGCGAGGAGGTCGCGTGCGGTGAGCGCGGAGAAGAGCGCCTCGCGGACCCGGTCGCTCGTCGGGCGGGTGCCCGGCCCCGGCGGGGTGCGCAGCGTGCGGCCGCCGGCGAGTCCGGCAATGATCCGGGTCATCTCACCCACGCTCCAGGTAGGCGGCCTGCTCGGCGTCCAGGCGCGCCTCGAGCGCCGCCGCCAACTCCGGGTGTCGGGCCAGGGTCGGATCGCCCTCGACGAGGCCGAACGCGTCCTCACGGGCCGCCTCGATGACGTCCTCGTGCTCGAGCACGTGGAGGAACTCCAGTTGGCTGCGCCGACCGTGCTGGGCCGCGCCCAGGATGTCCCCCTCGCGTCGCTGGGTGAGGTCGAGGCGGGCCAGGGCGAACCCGTCCGTGCTCGCCGCGACCGCGTCGAGCCGGGTCCGCGCACTCTCCTGGTCGCTGGTGGTCATCAGCAGGCAGAGACCCGGCAGGCCGCCGCGACCGACCCGGCCGCGGAGCTGGTGCAACTGGGAGACCCCGAAGCGGTCCGCGTCCATCACGACCATGACCGAGGCGGTGGGCACGTCGACCCCGACCTCGATGACCGTCGTGGAGACGAGGACGTCGATCTCGCCCCGGGCGAAGGCCCGCATCGTCGCGTCCTTCTCCTCGGCGGGCAGGCGGCCGTGCAGAATGCCGAGCCGCAACCCGGCCAGGGCGGGTTCGGTGCCGAGGTCGGCTCGCACGCCGAGGACGCTGCGCAAGGGTCGATCCGAACCCGAGGTCTCGCCGAGGTCGGCGAGTTCACCGGGCGCGCCCACCTCGCCTCCGGCCCCCTTGTGATCTCCCTCGTGAACCCCCGGGTCGTCCGCCGCAAAGACCACGGCCCCGTCGGCGTCGGTGTCGTCGTCCCCGATCCGCGGGCAGACGACATACGCCTGGCGACCCTTGGCGACGTCCTCGGCGACCCGCTCCCAGGTGCGCTGGACCCACCCCGGTCTGCGTTCGTCGACGACGTGGGTGGTGATCGGCGCGCGCCCGGCGGGCATCTCACGCAGCGTCGAGGTCTCGAGGTCGCCGAAGACGGTCATCGCCACGGTGCGCGGGATGGGCGTCGCGGTCATCACGAGCACATGCGGCGGGGTCTCCCCCTTGCCGCGCAGGGCGTCGCGTTGCTCGACCCCGAAGCGGTGCTGCTCGTCGACGACGACGAGGGCGAGGTCGGCGAACGACACCTTCTCCTGGAGGAGGGCGTGCGTGCCGATGACGATGCCGGCCTGGCCGCTGGCGATGTCGAGCAGCGCCCGTTTGCGCTCGGCCGCGCCCTGGCTGCCGGTGAGCAGGGCGACCCGGGTGCCGATCGCGCTCCCGCCGAGCAGGCCACCTTCGGCGAGGTCCCCGAGCATCGCGGTGATCGACCGGTGGTGCTGCGCGGCGAGCACCTCGGTCGGAGCGAGCAGGGCCGCCTGACCGCCGGTGTCGATGACCGTGAGCATGGCCCGCAGGGCGACGACGGTCTTGCCCGAGCCCACCTCGCCCTGGAGGAGCCGGTGCATCGGGGTCTCGCCCGCGAGGTCGGCGGCGATCGTGGCACCGATCTCGCTCTGTCCCCGGGTCAGCTCGTAGGGCAGGCGCGCGTCGAAGGCGTCGAGGATGCCGCCGGTGATCGCTGACCGGCCGCGGGTGCGTTGCGTGGCCGCCGCCGCCCGCCGCCTCGCGAGGGCGAGCTGGAGGAACAGCGCCTCCTCGTAGCGCAGCCGGCGCCGGGCGGCCTCCACCTCCTGGTCCGAGGACGGGGTGTGGATGCCGCGCAGGGCGTCGATCCGCCGGGGCAGGTCTCGCCGGTCGAGGATCTCCTCGGGGATGACGTCGGGCGCGTCGTCGAGCAGGTCGAGGACGGTGCGCACGCACTCGGTGACCCGCCAGGTGTGCAGGTTGCCGACCGAGAGGTAGATCGGGATGAGGTCCTTGCGCTCCCCGGCGTCGAAGTCGTCGAGCAGCGTGTAGCCGGGATGCGTGAGCTGGAGCGAGCGCTGGAACCGGCCCACGGTGCCCGCGAAGATCCCGCGCACGCCCGGCCGCAGCGCTCGTTCGTGACCCCAGCTGCTGAAGAAGGTGATCGACAGGTCGTGAGTGCCGTCGGTGATCACGGCCTCGAGCATCGAGCCCCGGCGGTTGCGCATCGGCCGGGTCTGCGCGGTCTTGACCTCCGCGACGGCCACGACGTACTCCCCGACCGTCAGGCCGCCGAGGTCGCTCTCCCGGGTGCGGTAGCGGCGCGGCCAGAACGCCAGCAGATCTCCGACGGTCTCCAGTCCCCGGGCCTTGGCGAATTTCGCCGCCTCCTTCGCCGGGAGCAGCCGCGTGAGTCTGGTCGCCTCGGTGATCACGGGGTCGGCCTCACTCCACGCCGATGAGCAACGGGTATGCCGTCTGCCCACCGACCAGAACGCTCACCTCGACCTCCGGGTAGTCCCCCCGGAGCAGGTCCTCGAGGGCCGGGACCAGGTCCGCGGGGACGTCCACGCCGGTCACCAAGGTGACCAGTTCCCCGCCGGCGCCGAGCAGGCGTGAGAGCACCGCCGAGGCGACGTCGGTGAGGTCGGCACCGACCAGCACGATGTCGCCGTCGACGATCCCCAGGGCATCCCCGGGGATGCAGTGCCCACCCCATGTCAGCGCCTCCTTGACGGCGATCGTCACCGCCCCGTGTCGCGTCGCCCGGGCAGCGGCCGTCATGGCGACGGTGTTCGCCTGGACGCTGGCGGACGGGTCGTGGACCGCGAGTGCAGCCAGCCCCTGGACCGCGGTGCGGGCCGGGATGACGTGGGCGGCGATACCCTCGTGCGCCGCGGCGGTCACGGCCGCCTCGGCCGCCAGGACGGTGTCCTTGTCGTTGGGCAGGAACAGCACGACATGGGCCCCGGTGCGGCGCGCCGCGTCGAGGAACTGCCCGGCCGAGGCGCGCTGACCCGGCGCCGAGGGCACCGCCACCGCACCGGCGTCGGTGATCAGGGCGGCCAGGCCGGGTCCGGCCGCACAGGCAACCACCCCCAGGGGTTGGTGCTCCACCTGGGCCCCGATCTGCTGCGCGAAGTTGGTCACCCGGATCCGTCGTGGCCGCCCGGCGTCGATGCCGGCCTCGATGGCCGCGCCCACGTCGTCGACGTGGACGTGGACGTTCCAGAGGTCGGGCCCGCCCACGACGATCAGTGAGTCGCCCAGCCCGTCGAGGGTCGCGGTCAAGGTGGCGACGCGCTCGGCATCGCTGTCCTCGAGCAGGTACATGACCTCGTAGCCGGGGCCCGACTCGCCGGGCACCGGGCCGTCGGCGGCGTCGATCGGCCCCAGGCCGAGGCCACCTGGTGCGGGAGCGGTCCCCGAGGGCGTGGCGCTCTCGTCGTCGGCAGGCAGGTGCCACTCGGCCCGGCGGGGCAGACCGTCCGGGCCGCCCCCGAGGGCGGCGACCGGATCGGTGGCCCACTCCCCCGACAGCACCCGGTGGAGGGCCTCGAGGAGCAGCACGACACCGGCTCCACCGGCATCGACCACACCGGCGCGTTTGAGGACCGGCAACTGCTCGGGCGTGCGGGCGAGGGCCTCCCGGGCGGCGACGAGGGAGGCGTGTGCCACCTGCGCCAGCGGGTCGCCACCGGCAGCCGACGCGTCCGCGGCCACCGCCGCCGCGTCGGCAACGGTGAGCATGGTCCCGGGTTGGGGGTGCGCCACCGCGGCTCGGGCCAGGGCCGCCCCGCGGGTGAAGCAGGCGGCGAGGGCGGGCGCGTCGAGCACCTCCCGATGCTGCTCGGTCACGACCTGCGCGAGTCCGCGGAGGATCTGGCTGAGGATGACCCCCGAATTGCCGCGCGCGGCGAGCAGAGCGGCCCGGGACAGGCTCTCGCACTCCTGCACCAGAGTGGCGGTGCCGAGGAGACCCGCCCGCCCGTGCGCCTCGACCACGTGATCGAGGGCGCCGTCGAGGGTGAGGTACAGGTTGGTGCCGGTGTCCCCGTCGGGCACCGGGAAGACGTTGAGGGCATCGAGTTCGCGACGGCGCGCCGCGAGCGCGGCCCGGGTCAGCAGGGCCCAGTGCCGCGCATCGTCGGCGGTGAAGACGTCGTGCACGATCGGCAGGCTATCGGGCCGGGACGACGACCGGCCGCGTGGCGCCCGGGTCGGGGGCGGATTCTGCGCGCTCGCGGCGGCCGGGCGCGGTGTGCCAGCCGTGCGTGGCGCGAAGCGGTGTGGGGGGTTTTGGTGGGGAGGGGTGGCCTCGGCTACGCTTTACCGGTTGCGCCTGTTCGTTCGGCTTCCTCGGGAGCTGGGTGGGATGTCGACCCCGATCGGTTCGGGAGTCCTCGTGGCGCGACACTCGAACTCAGTCGTTTTTCACTCAAGGAGATCCACCGTGGCTGCCAACTGCGATGTCTGCGGCAAGGGACCCGGCTTCGGCCACAGCATCTCGCACTCGCACCGCCGCACCAAGCGGCGCTGGAACCCCAACATCCAGCGCGTCAAGGCCCTCGTCGGCGACGCCGGTGTGACTCCCAAGCGCCTCAACGTCTGCACCTCCTGCCTCAAGGCGGGCAAGGTCAAGCGCTGACCCCTGATCGCTCAGGCGGCCGGTCCTCGTCGAGGGCCGGCCGTTTCGCTGTCCGCCTCGGGTCACCGGGCGGACCGGGTCCAGCCGTCTCAGGCCGGCCGGAAGTGATCCCAGCCGGACACGACCGGGGGTATGCCGTCAATCGTCACCCTCGGGCCGTCGGACCCCGGCGGGACGCACTCTCCAATGACCCGCCAGGGCGCTCGATCGTCGTTCGGCACCGCACCCTCCGGGAAGGTCGCCAGGAGCGAGTGCTCCTCTCCGCCGGACAGGACCTGCCGCCAGGCCTCGGCCTCCCCAACGGCCACGGTGACCGGCGGGCGGAGGAAGTGCGCACGCAGGAGCTCACCGGAAAGGGCCAGCGTCACCGCGCTGGCGTCGGCGATCCGGCCCCCGTCGCGCACCAGTCCGTCCGAGATGTCGAGCATCGCGGTGGCACCGGCCGCCGCTGCCATCGGGCCGGACTCCCACGGGGGCCGCGGTGAGCGATGGAACGAGCGGACGAGCGACACAGCCTGGTCCCGGATCGAGACGTTGCCGGCGGGTTCGGGCTCGGCCGGCCCCGCGACATACGTGACCAGTCCGGCACCCGACCAGCCCAGCGAGCCACACACGGCGACGACATCGCCCACCCGCGCGCCGGCACGCAGCACCGGTGCGCGCCCCTGCAGGTCACCCAGGGCGGTCATCGAGACGACGAGCACCCCGGCCGGCGCCGAGGACAGGTCCCCGCCGATGACGGCGCAGGCGGCGTCGCGGGCGCCGGCGGCCACCCCGTCGGCGAACGCCTCGACCCAGGCGAGCGAGACGTCCGGATCGGCCATCAGCGACACGAGCAGACCCGTGGGCACGGCCCCCATGGCGGCGACGTCGGCGACGTTCTGGGCGACGAGCTTGACCCCCACGTCGCGACCCGAGGACCAGTCGTCGCGCCAGTCCCGGCCGCGGACCATCGAGTCCGTCGTCGCCACGACCGAACCCGATGACGTGGCCACGACGGCCGCGTCATCGCCGGGACCGACGAGCAGCCCGTCTGGCCGACCGAAGAGCGGGAGGATCCGGGCAAGGACCTCGCTCTCGTCGAGGTCCTTGAGGCGCAGCAGCGGATCCACGTGCACCCTCCTCCCGAGACGGACCGACGCAGAGCACGGTAGCGTGGCCCGTGAGGCGTCGAGGCCCGCGTCGCACCATCGAGCGTGCCTCACCCGCGACGTCGCCCTGACCCCCAGTACGAGAGGTGGCAACCCCAGTGGTCCAGGCCTACATCCTGATCCAGACCGAGGTCGGTCGCGCGTCGAGCGTCGCCAACGCAATCGGTGCACTCGAGGGCGTCGCTCTCGCCGAGGACGTGACCGGCCCCTACGACGTCATCGCGCGCGTCGAGGCGTCCTCGGTCGACGAGCTCGGCAAGTTGGTCATCGCCAAGATCCAGGACGTCGAGGGCATCACCCGCACCCTGACCTGCACGGTCGTCCACGTCTGAGGCGCGATGCCCTCACCCGCCCGCACGGTGGCGGCGGCGCTGAGCGCCGCCGCCATCGGCGTCTTGTCGGGTTGTTCGGACACCGTCGAGGTCACCGCGGCCGGTCGTGGGTCGGACACTGTGTGCGCAGCGGTGGCCGCGGCCTTCCCGGCCGAGGTGGCCCGCCAGTCCCGGCGGACGACTCAGGCCGGCGGCACCGGGGCATGGGGCGACCCGGCCGTCGTCGCGCGCTGCGGGGTGCCGGCGCTGGCGCCGACCGAGGTCGAGTGCCTCGAGGTCGACGGGGTGGGATGGATCCCTCAGGCCCTGAGCGACGGCACCCGGTTCACCACCTTCGGCACGGACCCCTCCCTCGAGGTCCTGGTGCCGGCCGCCTACGCGCCCGAGCCGCTGCTCCTGCCCGCGTTCACCTCGGCCGCCCGGGCCCTCCCGGCGAACGGTCTGGCCTGCCGCTGACCCGTCAACGCAGGCCGAGACGGCGTTCGAGGGCCAGCGACACGAGCTCGTCGATGAGGTCGGGGTACTCCACACCCGAGGCGGCCCACATCCGCGGATACATCGAGGTGGGGGTGAACCCGGGCATCGTATTGATCTCGTTGAGGAGGATCTCGCCGGTCTGCGTGTAGAAGAAGTCGACCCGCGCCAGCCCCTCACAGCCGGCCGCGAGGAAGGCCGCCACGGCCATCTCCCGCATCCGTTCGGCGTCCTGCTCGGGCACGTCGGCCGGACAGTCCAACTGCACGTCCTCGGAGTGCAGGTACTTGGCGTCGAAGTCGTAGAAGTCATGGTTGGCCACGACCCGGCACTCACCGAGCACCGACGCGCGCGGCGCATCCGTGCCGTGTCCGTCGAGCACCCCGCACTCGATTTCGCGGCCGAAGATGCCCTGCTCGATGACCACCTTGGGGTCGTGCTCCCGGGCGCTCTCGATGGCCGCGCGCAGCCCGGCCGGGTCGGTGACCCGGGTGATCCCGAAACTCGACCCGGCCCGCGCCGGCTTCACGAAGACCGGATAGGCCAGCCCGGCCGCGGCGATCCGGGCCACCGCGGCCTCGGGGTCACGCCGCCATTCGCGATCGGTGAGCACGGCATACGGCCCGACGGGCAGCCCGGCCGCGGCGAACACGACCTTCATGACGTGCTTGTCCATCATCGTGGCGGACGCGGTCACTCCCGAGCCGACGTAGCGGACGTCGGCGAGGTCGAGCATGCCCTGCACGGTCCCGTCCTCCCCGAACGGCCCGTGGAGCAACGGGAAGACGACATCGACCTCCCCGAGGTCCTCCGGGGGCTGGCCGGGGGCATGGACGACCAGGCCCCGCGCGGTCGCGCTCGTCGGCACGATGACGCTCGCCGCCCGGGTGTCGACGCTCGGCCGTTGGTCGGCGGTCAGCCGGAAGCGGGCCGGGTCGTCCGGGGCCAACACCCAGTGTCCGTCCCTCGCGATGCCGACCGGTATGACGTCATACCGGTCCCGATCCAAGGCATCGAGCACGCTGGCCGCCGTCGCACACGAGACCTCGTGCTCGGAGGAGCGTCCACCGAAGACGAGAGCGAGACGGATCCGCCCGGCCCTCGGCATCGGCGAGGATGGGGCGGGCGGTGGAGTGGGCGTCTGCGACATCGCGGTCGAGCGTAGCCGTCCGGCCTAGGATGCCGCCCATGACCTCCGCCGAGTTGCCCGCCGATCTCAGCGCCGCCACCCGGATCGTCACCCTCGGCCGGGAGGAGCGGGTGCCGGGGGCCCAGGTCGGCGCCCCGCTCGTGCTCACCTCCACCTATGTCGCCGACGGCCCCTCGAACTACGCCCGCCAAGGCAACCCGACGTGGAACGCGTTCGAGGAGGCGCTGGGCTCACTGGAGGGCGGCGAGGCGCTCGTGCTCAGCAGCGGGATGGCCGCGGTCGCCGCGGTGCTCTCGCTGGTGCCCCTCGGTGGCACGGTCGTGGCCCCCCATTCGCCCTACAGCGGCGTCATCGTGACCCTTCGGGAGCGCGCCCAACGAGGCGAGCTCACCCTGCGCACCGTAGACGTCACCGACGCCGGTGAGGTGACCGCGGCCCTCGCCGGCGCCGACCTGTTGTGGCTCGAGTCGCCCACCAATCCCCTACTTGAGGTCGCCGACCTGCCGTCGCTGCTCTCGGCCGCCCGCTCCCGCGCCGTGCTCACCGTCGTCGACAACACGTTCGCCACCCCGCTGCTCCAGCAGCCACTCGCCCTGGGCGCCGACATCGTCCTGCACTCGGTCACCAAATACCTCGCCGGCCACAGCGACCTGATCCTCGGCGCCGTCGTCACCGCCGCGACGCAGGCCGGGCGGACCCACCGCGAGGCGCTCGCCCGACACCGGCTCCTCGTCGGCGGTATCGCCGGGCCGTTCGAGACCTGGCTCGCCCTGCGTGGGCTGCGGACCCTGCACCTGCGCGTCGAGCGGGCGTGCGCCAACGCCGCGACCCTCGCCGAGCGGCTGCGCACGCACCGGGGCGTCGAGCGGGTGCGCTATCCGGGGTTCGGGGCGATCGTGTCCCTCGACGTGGTCGGCGGCGCCGACGCCGCCGAGCGCGTCTGTGCCGCCACCCGGGTGATCACCCACTCGACGAGCCTCGGGGCGGTCGAGACGCAGATCGAACGACGCCGTCGGCACGTCCTCGAGCCGGACACGGTGCCGGACAACCTCGTCCGACTCTCGGTGGGCATCGAGGACGTCGACGACCTCTGGACGGACCTGGCGGCCGCTCTCGACGTCGCGTCGTCCTGACCCCTGAGGTCAGTCCGTCTCCGCCTTGCGAGGTCGGGACAACAGGGCCTGGACGACCTCCTGGGCGGTGCGTCCCTCGGCGATCATCGCGTGCACCTGCTCGATGATCGGCACGTCGACCCCGTGGTGGCGCGCCAGGTCGAGGATCGACGTGCACGACTTGACGCCCTCGGCCGTCTGCTTCGTCACCGCGATGACCTCGTCGACGGCCATCCCCTGACCCAGCCGGACCCCGAAGGAGTGGTTGCGCGAGAGCGGGGACATGCAGGTGGCGATCAGGTCGCCGACGCCGGCGAGCCCGGCGAAGGTCATCACGTCACCGCCGAGGGCGATGCCCAGTCGGGTCGTCTCGGCGAGGCCTCGGGTGATGATCGTGGCCTTGGTGTTGTCCCCGAAGCCCAACCCCTCGGCCATTCCCACGGCGAGGGCGATGACGTTCTTCACGGCGCCGGCGATCTCGGTCCCGACGACATCGGTCGCGGTGTAGGGCCGGAAGTAGGGCGCCGCGCAGGCGGCCGCGACGCGCTCCGCGGTGTGCGCGTCCCGGCAGGCCACCACGCTGGCGGCCGGCTGCTTCGCCGCGATCTCTCTGGCCAGGTTCGGCCCGGAGACGACGACCACTCGGTCGCGATCGACTCCGCCCACCTCCTCGATGACCTCACTCATCCGTTTGGTCGTCCCGAGTTCGACACCCTTCATCAGCGACACGACCGCCGCGTCGTTCGGCAGGATGTCTCCCCAGGCCCGCAGGTTGTCGCGCAGGGTCTGGCTGGGGACCGCGAGCACGACGATGTCGGCGCCGGCGGCGGCCTCTGCAGGGTCGGTCGTGGCCCGGACGTGGGCGGGGATCGGCACACCCGGCAGATAGGCCGAGTTGGCGCCGCCGTTGACGTCGTCGACGACCTCGGCGCGGCGCCCCCACATGGTCACCTGGGTGCCTGCGTCGGCCAGGATGAGCGAGTATGCCGTGCCCCAACTCCCGGTTCCGAAGACGGCCGCTCTGGTCATGACTTCTCCTCGGGGGTGGGGTGAGCCGATCGGTGGGTGTTGCCAGTGACCGGCACGCCCTTGGCGCGCGGGTCGAAGCGTTCGGCGGGGGCCTTCTCGCCACGCAGTTCCTCGAGGAGACCGGTGATGGCCGCCATGATCCGGTCGGTGGCCTCGGCCAGCACGGCCTTGCTCATCGGCTGGTCGTAGAGGTCCTCGAGGGCAACCGCCGGGCCGGCCTTCACTTTGACCGTCTTGATCGGCAGCAGGTGTGGCCGGGACTCGTAGGGCCCGATGATCGCCTCGGCGCCCCACTGGGCGATCGGGATGACCGGGCACTGGGTCTGCAGGGCGATGCGAGCGGCACCCGTCTTGCCCCGCATCGGCCAGAGGTCCGGGTCCCGGGTCAGGGTCGCCTCGGGGTAGATGGCGATGCATTGGCCGGCGCGCACGGCGGCGACCGCGGATCGGTAGGCGTCGGCGGCCTGCCCGCTCTCGCGATACACCGGGATCTGGTGCGCGGCCTTGAGGAGCCGGCCGATGACCGGCACCTTGAACACCTCCACCTTGCCCAGGAAGCTCGGCATGATCCCGTGGTCGTTGAGGAAGTGAGCGACGACCAGCGGGTCGGCATACGAGGTGTGGTTGGAGACCACCACACTCCCCCGGTCCTTGACGAGATGGCCGCCGCCGGACCAGTCCCGACGCATGAGAGCCATCAGCAGCGGGCGCAGGAGGCCCACGGCGAAGACGAAGGCGGGCGGTCGCTTCTGGCGACGGGCTGGGCCGGTCCTGCTCACGTGGGGGTGGCTCCTCGGACGGGAAGGTCGCGCACGGGCGCGGCTGTGGTTGGGGCTCATCCTTGACCGCCGGTGCGTCCATGTCGAGCACCATGGCCGCCCTTGGCACAATCGCGCCGTGGAGAAGGACGGGACGACAGGGCAGGGTTGGTTCGTCGTCGTGCCCGTTCGAGGTGGCCCCGGTTCCAAGAGTCGGCTCGTTACGGCCGACCGGGCCGGGCTGGCCGACGCGATGGCGCGTGACACCGTCGAGGCGACCGTCGAGGCCCTCGGGGACCCGACTCGGGTCGTCGTGGTGAGCGCAGGAACGGCCCCGGCCTGGGTCGTCTCGGGGCGGTATCGCTCGGTCCGTGACCTGGGAGGCGGACTCGATGCCGCCGCGCGCCTCGGTGCCGCCCACGCCCGGGACCTCGGCGCGACCGGTGTCGCGGTGCTCCTCGGTGACCACCCCTGCCTTCGGGCCGCGGAGCTCCGTCAGGCCCTGGCCGTCGCATCGCGTCACCGCCAGTCATACGTCCCAGATGCCGCGGGCACCGGTACTGCGCTGGTGGCCTCGACGCTCCCGGACGGGTTCGAGTGCTCGTTCGGACCGGGCAGTGCGCAGCGGCACGACGCGCTCGGCCTGGCGCGCCTGAGCCTGGACGTCCCCGGGCTGCGACTCGACGTCGACGACACGACCGACCTCGCGGCCGCAGCGCGGCTGGGCCTGGGGCCCCATAGCCGAGCCTGGGCTACGCTCACCAGCGTGCAGGCCACGATCCACACCAGCCATGACGCAGGCGGTTCGGCGCTCCTCGACGACGGCCTCGAGATCACCTGGGACCTGGCCTCGGTCGCGGACTCCGGCTTGCGACACCTTCGCGTGGGTCAACGAGTGAGCATCGAGCTGGACGATCCCGGTCGGCACGCCACCCGCGTGTGGATCAAGGGCATCGGGGCCGGGGAACACATCGGCTGAAGGCGGACGAAGGGCCAGCACCACCGGTGCTGGCCCTTCGCGCCGTGGTCGATGGACGACCCCGAGGCTCACTTCTTGGCGACGGCCTTCTTCGCCGCGGCCTTCGCGGGCGCGGCCTTCTTGGCCGGAGCCGCCTTCGCCGGAGCAGCCTTCTTCGCGGGCGCAGCCTTCTTGGCCGGCGCCGCCTTGGCCGGAGCAGCCTTGGCCGGAGCCGCCTTGGCCGGAGCCGCCTTGGCCGGAGCCGCCTTGGCCGGCGCGGCCTTCTTCGCGGGCGCCGCCTTGGCCGGCGCAGCCTTCTTCGCGGGCGCCGCCTTGGCCGGCGCAGCCTTCTTCGCGGGCGCCGCCTTCGCCGGAGCCACCTTCGCGGGCGCAGCCTTCTTCGCGGGCGCCGCCTTCGCCGGAGCAGCCTTCGCGGGCGCAGCCTTCTTCGCGGGCGCCGCCTTGGCCGGCGCCACCTTCGCGGGCGCAGCCTTCTTCGCGGGCGCCGCCTTCGCCGGAGCCACCTTCGCGGGCGCAGCCTTCTTCGCGGGCGCCGCCTTGGCCGGAGCCGCCTTCGCGGGGGCGGCCTTTGCCGGGGTCTTGGTGCCCGCGGCGGCACGCACACCGGTGCTTGCGGCCTTCGGGAGCGAACTCGGCGCCTTCACGAACGCCTTGAAGGCGGCACCGGCACGGAAGCGCGGGCTCTTGGACTTGGGGATCCGCACGGCCGAGCCGGTGCGTGGGTTGCGGCCGGTGCGGGCCGCCCGCTCCACCCGATCGAAGGTGCCGAAGCCGGTGATGCCGACCTTCCCACCCTTGGTGACCTCGCGGATGACGATGTCGAGAACGGCTTCGAGGGCATCGGAAGCCGCCTTGCGCGAGCCCAGGCGCGCCTCCAGGGCCTTGACCAGATCTGCCTTGTTCATGGGTCTCTCCAATGACGTGTGGCTGCGCCGAGGCTCGGCCAGCTCGTGGTGCCGGTGAATCCGACCTGATTCGACGGTAGGTGGCCCGTCCGGTCGAGTCCAACACCATCACGCGTGTTGCGTTGTCTCACAATGGCATTCGGTGTGATCGGTGATCGAACCACCCGACTCCCGACGTCTGGCGCCGACGTGCGCACGCGGGAGGCAATTACGTTGCGGGACAATCAAATCCAGCCCGATTCGGGCGATCGAATCGTCAGAAGCCACCGATTCACGAGATCCCAGGAGTCACATGAGCATCATGAGCCCCACCCGAAAGGAGTCAGACGCATGGTCAAATCCGTTGCGCGACACGGCGTGTCGCGCGTGGCTCGAGGTCAGCCCTGCGGCACCGTGACCGGCTTCCAGACGGGACGCGTGGCCTCGTATGACGTGATGTCGCCCTCGTGCCGAAGGGTCAGGCTGATGTCGTCCAAGCCCTCGAGGAGGCGCCAGCGCGTGTAGTCGTCGACCTCGAACGCGGCCACGATGTCGCCGGCGACCACCGTCCTGGACGCCAGGTCCACCGTCACCGAGGCCCCGGGCTCGTTCTCGAGGTACTTCCAGAGCAACTCCACGTCGTCCTGGCTGCACATGGCCGTCAGCAGCCCCTGCTTGCCACTGTTGCCGCGGAAGATGTCGGCAAACCTCGACGAGATGACCACGCGGAACCCGTAGTTCATGAGGGCCCACACGGCGTGCTCACGCGACGAACCCGTCCCGAAATCGGGACCGGCCACGAGAACCGAGCCCCCGGCATACGCCGGGTTGTTGAGGACGAACGTCTCGTCCCGGCGCCAGGCGGCGAAGAGACCGTCCTCGAAGCCCGACTTGGTCACTCGCTTGAGGTACTCCGCGGGGATGATCTGGTCGGTGTCGACGTTGCTCCGGCGCAGCGGGACCCCGATGCCGGTGTGTGTCGTGAAGGCTTCCATCTCAGTTGTTCCCTTCGCTCACGGGCTCGAGATCGGCGGGACTGGAGAGAGTGCCACGGACCGCCGTCGCCGCGGCGACCAGCGGGCTGACCAGGTGGGTGCGACCGCCCTTGCCCTGACGGCCCTCGAAATTGCGATTGCTCGTCGAGGCGCTGCGCTCCCCCGGGGCCAACTTGTCGGGGTTCATCGCCAGACACATCGAGCAGCCCGGCAGGCGCCATTCGGCCCCGGCCGCCTCGAACACCTCACCGAGGCCCTCGGCCTCGGCCTGCAGCCGAACCCGCGCCGACCCCGGGACGACGAGCATCCGCACGCCCTGAGCCACCGTGCGCCCCTTGAGCACGCTCGCCACGGCCCGCAGGTCCTCGATCCGGCCGTTCGTGCACGAGCCGACGAACACCGTGTCGACGGCGACCTCACGCAGCGGCGTGCCGGCCGTCAGGCCCATGTAGTCGAGGGCACGCCGAGCCGCCTGGGAGTCGTTGTCGTCGCCCATCAGGTCGGGGTCCGGCACGGCCGATCCGAGCGGGGCGCCCTGACCGGGGTTGGTCCCCCAGGTGACGAACGGGGAGAGGGAGGCCGCGTCGATGACGACCTCGGCGTCGAAGACCGCGTCGTCGTCGGTGCGCAGGTCGCGCCAGGCCGCCACGGCGGCGTCCCAGTCGGCCCCGGCCGGCGCGTGGTCGCGCCCCCGGAGATAGGCGAAGGTCGTCTCGTCGGGAGCGATCATGCCGGCGCGCGCCCCCGCCTCGATCGACATGTTGCAGATCGTCATCCGCGCCTCCATCGAGAGCGCGCGGATCGCCGAGCCGCGGAACTCCAGGACGTATCCCTGTCCGCCCCCGGTGCCGATCTTGGCGATGACGGCCAGGACGACGTCCTTGGCGCTCACGTCGGCGGGAAGGTCCCCCTCGACGGTGATGGCCATCGTCTTGAACGGCTTGAGCGGCAACGTCTGGGTGGCGAGCACGTGCTCGACCTCCGAGGTGCCGATGCCGAAGGCGAGCGCCCCGAACGCGCCGTGGGTCGAGGTGTGGCTGTCGCCGCAGACGACCGTCATCCCCGGCTGAGTGAGACCCAACTGCGGGCCCACGACGTGGACGATGCCCTGCTCGGCGTCCCCCATGGGATAGAGCCTGACCCCGAACTCGGCGCAGTTGGCGCGCAGGGTGTCGACCTGCGTCTTGGAGATCGGGTCGGTGATCGGACCGGGGGTCGTCGGGACGTTGTGGTCCTCGGTGGCCAGCGTCAGCTCGGGGCGCCGGATCGGTCGGCCGGAGAGCCGTAGCCCGTCGAAGGCCTGCGGGCTGGTCACCTCGTGGAGCAGGTGGAGGTCGATGTAGAGCAGGTCCGGCTCACCCTCGCCCCGGCGCACGACATGCGCCTCCCACACCTTCTCTGCCAGTGTCCCGGCCATCCGCTCACCTTCCGCTACGCCGACGTGTCGCGTCGACTTGCCTGACCGGCACAGCAGGTATGCCGCGCCGTCGCCTTTCGAGGTTCGCACGGCAGCGGTCACCTTCAATGTGCGTCTCAGGAGTCGAGACGGTAGTATCAAGGCATGGACCCCTCGAGTGGTGTCGGCGTCTTGGACAAGGCGGCCATCGTGCTCAGCGCGCTGGAGGGCGGGCCCTCGACGCTTGCCCAGCTCGTCACGGCCACCGGCCTGGCCCGGCCGACGGCGCACCGCCTCGCGGTCGCCCTCGAGCACCACCGGCTCGTCACCCGCGACCTGCAGGGCCGTTTCGTCCTTGGCCCTCGCCTGGGCGAGCTCGCCGCGGCCGCCGGCGAGGATCGCCTGCTGGCGGCGGCCGGCCCGGTGCTCGGGGCGCTGCGCGACCACACGAACGAGTCGGCCCAGCTCTTCCGCCGTCAGGGGGACCACCGGATCTGCGTGTCCGCCGCCGAGCGGCCGGTGGGGCTACGCGACTCGATCCCGGTGGGCGCCGCCCTGTCGATGCTGGCCGGGTCGGCCGCCCAGGTGCTCCTCGCCTGGGAAGAGCCGGACCGGCTGCACCGCGGTCTGATCGGGGCCGCCTTCAACGCCACGTCGTTGTCCGGCGTCCGGCGCCGGGGGTGGGCCCAGAGCGTCGGTGAACGCGAGCCTGGGGTCGCCTCCGTCTCCGCGCCGGTCCGCTCACCCTCGGGCCGGGTCATTGCCGCGGTCTCCATCTCCGGACCGATCGAGCGACTCTCCCGCCAGCCCGGGCGGCTCCATGCCGCAACGGTCATGGCCGGGGCGAACAAGTTGACCGAGGTCCTGGCCCGCCATGCGGCTGCCCAGGACGAGGACCGCGGCCACCACTGATCCCGCCCGACGCCGGAGCGCAGCGGGTTCCATGCGAAAGGCACCCGCGTGATGCGGGTGCCTTTCGGTGGTAGCCCCGACGGGGTTCGAACCCGCGCTACCGCCTTGAGAGGGCGGCGTGCTAGACCGCTACACAACGGGGCCCTAGCCGTGCCGTAGCCCATCCGGGCGCGCAGCACGATGGAAAACCTTACCGGGTGGGGGCGGATTCTCCGAATCGAGGGCGCTTGCGCAGCAAGGCCTTCGATGGCTGGGGTACCAGGACTCGAACCTAGAACGGATGAACCAGAATCACCAGTGTTGCCAATTACACCATACCCCATGGGGTATGCCGCGAGGTCGCCTCCGACTGTCACCAGCCGCAGGCCCGCCCGCGGCGAACCGAGGCGAGATACTACCGGGCGCCCCTCCCGGACCCAAATCCCGTGCCCTCGACAGCCCCGTCACACCGCGGACCCGGCGATCACGGGAGGCGCCGGCGTGAGGTGCTCGGCCGTGGCCTCAGAGCGAGCCGCGCAGCGCCGAGAGTCGGGCCAGCGTCGAGGTCTTGCCGAGGATCTCCATCGATTCGAAGAGCGGCGGACTGATCCGTTGGCCGGACACGGCGGTCCGCAGCGGCCCGAAGGCCACGCGGGGCTTGAGCCCCAGGCCCTCGACGATGGCGACGCGCAGGGCGGCCTCGATCTTCTCGGCCGTCCAGTCACCACCGGTGCCGAGCACCCCGGTGCCATGGTCGTTGAGGTCGCCGAGCGCGGTGGCGGCCGCGTCGAGCACCTGCGCCGCGTTGTCCGCCAACCCGGCCCGCGCGTCGTCGGCGATCTCGAGCACGTCGTCGGCGACGTAGAACGGGCGGACCATGGCCGTGGCCTCGGACAGGTGCGCGATCCGGGTCTGGATCAGGGCGGCCACGGAGCGCAGCCGGGCCAGTTCGCCGAGCGACGGGTTGTCGCCGAGCACGCCGTCGGCTTCGAGGAAGGGCAGCAGCCGGCTGGCGAAGTCACCGACCTCGAGTTCGCGGATGTAGACGCCGTTGAGCCAGTCCAGCTTCTTGAGGTCGAAGATCGGTCCGACCGGGTTGACCTTGCGCCAATCGAAGCCCGCGCTGAACTCCTCGAACGTGAACACCTCACGGTCGGTGCCGTCGTCGTTCTGCGCCGGCGGATAGGCGAGCAGGGCGAGGAAGTTGACCAGCGCTTCGGGCAGGTAGCCCTTCTCCTGGAACCAGGTCAACCGCGCGGCGGGGTTCTTGCGCTTGGAGATCTTCGACTTGTCCTCATTGCGCAGCAGCGGCATGTGCGCCCACTTCGGCGGCTCGAGGTCGAACCAGCGGTAGAGCAGGTTGTGCTTGGGCGTGGACGAGATCCACTCCTCTCCTCGCACGACGTGCGTGATGCCCATCTCGTGGTCGTCGACGACGACCGCCAGGTGGTAGGTCGGGAAGCCGTCGGCCTTGAGGATGACCTGGTCGTCCGGTCGGGGCGCCGACACCCGGCCGCGGATGAGGTCGTCGAACTCCAGCTCGACGTCGTCCGGGATCAGCATCCGGACAACCGGGGTCTGCGAGAACCCCGGCAACTCGGCCCGATCCTCGCGGGTCTTGCCCACGCAGAGCCGGTCGTAGCCGGTGGGCTGCTTGGTCTTCTGCTGGAGCTCGCGCATCTCGGCGAGGCGCTCCGGGGAGCACCAGCACAGGTAGGCCTTCCCCTCGGCAACCAGCCGGTCGACATACGGGGCATACGTCGCGAGTCGCTCGCTCTGCCGGTAGGGGGCGCACGGTCCGCCCCGATCGGGGCCCTCGTCCCAGGTCAGGCCGAGCCACGCGAGGGTGGCGAAGACCTGCTGCTCACTGTCCGCCCGAAAGCGGGCCCGATCCGTGTCCTCGATCCGCAACAGGAAGCGGCCCCGCTGCTGGCGTGCGAAGGCCAGGTTGAACAGCGACATGTAGGCGGTGCCGACGTGCGGGTCCCCGGTCGGCGAGGGCGCGACACGCAGTCGCACCGTCCCGGGCAGCTCGGGGATCGTCGGAAGGGCGGGGGCGGCGGGCGCGGGCGTGGCATCCATGGTGGTCCGATTCTAGGGATCCGCGCCTGAGCGTCGACTCAGGCACGAGTGAGCGTATGCCGTCCGCTCCCTCTCCCAGGGGTTGCGCACCGAAGGCCTGCGCCTGGGCCGGACCACGCCACCCACGAACCTGGCTGCACACACAGGGGGCGGGTCGGGCCAAGGGGATCCGGTCAGTGCCGGACGAAGGGGTTGGTCAGGACCCCGATGCCGTCGATGTCGACCTCGACGCGTTGGCCGGGCTCGACCGGGCCGACTCCCGCCGGCGTGCCGGTGAGGATGACGTCACCGGGCAGGAGGGTGAACGCCTTCGACGCGTGCGAGACGAGTGCGGCCACGCCGTGGACCATGTCCCCCGTGCTGCCGTCCTGGACCACCTCCCCGTCGCGGCGGGTGACCAGCCGCTGACGGCCGGGGTCGAGATCGGTCTCGATCCAGGGCCCCAGGGGACAGAACGTGTCGAAGCCCTTGGCCCGCGCCCACTGCCCGTCCGAGCGTTGCAGGTCACGGGCGGTCACGTCGTTGGCGCAGGTGTATCCGAAGACGACCTTCATCGCGTCCTCGGGCTCGACGTCCTTGCACATCCGACCGATGACGACCGCCAACTCCCCCTCGTAATGCACGTTGCTCGATTGGGGCGGCATGACGACCGGATCGCCCGGGCCGATCACCGCGGTGTTGGGGATGAGGAACATCAGGGGTTCCGGCGGCGCCTCACCCCCCATCTCGGCGGCATGGTCGTGGTAGTTCCGGCCGATGCCGATCACCTTGCTGCGCGGGATCACCGGGGCGAGCAGGCGCACGTCGGAGACGGCATGGATCGCGCCGGTGAGTTCGATGGTCATGTAGAGCGGGTCCCCGGTGATCTCGGCGATCCGCTCACCGTCCACGTCGACCAGTCCGAAGACCGGGTCCTCACCCGTGGTGAATCGTGCAATCCGCATGCGCCAACCCTACGTCGCGAGGGCGTGCGGTCCCGGCGTCGGGCACGGCGTCGGGCACGCCTCGGTCACGGGGTCGGCCGCACCCCCAGCGCCTCGAGGACCCGGGTCTGGACCCCCGCCTGGCCCTCGGTAGAGAGGTGGATGTCGCCGAGCTCGCAGACGAGGGTGCGCCGGCACAGGTCCTGACCGTCCGCACCCTCAATCGCCCCCCGCGTGTCCACCACCGCCGCCCCGACCGCCGCGGCGGCCGAGCCGAGGACTGCGTCGAGGTCGTCGACGGCGGCGGCCGAGGCGGACCTGAAGGCGGCGTCCGGAGTGTGCCCAGCCACGCTCACCCGAAAGGCGTCGTAGTAGGTGAGCACCAGGATCGGCACCTGCGGGCCGGCGGCCGCGCGGAGGCGGCCGAGAATCGTCGGCAGGGTCACGGCATACGTGTCGTGGCCCCTGGCCAGGCAGGCCCGGTCCGGCACCCCGGCGCCGACGCAGTGGAGCACATCGTTGGCACCGATCCAGACGGTCACCAAGGCGACGCTGCCCGTCCGCGCGTGCAGCTGCGACTCTGCCTGCGCCAGTTGGCTGTTCGGGCTCGGGAAGCACCGGCCTCCCTCGAGCATGGAGGTGGTGGTCTCGCCGCTGCAGGCGAGGTTGACGAGCTCCCACGGGGTCCCGTCCCGGGCCCGGCTGTCGGCGATCAGGGCCGGATAGGCATGCACCTTGTCGTCGCCGTGGGCGTTCTGGTAGCCGGCGGTGAGGGAGTCACCGAGCGCCAGGTAGAGCGGCGCGACGGGCGGGCTCACGGACGGGCTCACGGATGGGGTCGCCCGCGGCGGGGTCGGCGTGGCCGGGTTCGAGATGGCGGGGGCCGTGGGCGACGAAGAGGCCGGGCTCGAGTTCGCGGCGCATGCCACCACCATCTGGAGGAGCGCCACGAGCAGCGCCGCCCGGGCCGTTCGCGACACCCGGCGACGACCGGCTCGCGCACCTGCACCCATGGCCCCATCCTGCCCGGCGTACCGTGTCCGCGTGCCGACCGTGCTCACTTCGCCGCAGTGGCGTGCGCTCGAGTCCGCTCATGGCCAAGCGGTGGCCGATCGCACCCGGGGGTACCTGGCCCGGCGCGACCGCGGACTGAAGCACCCGGTCGAGGACTTCCTCTTCGAGTACTACGGCTTCTCTCCCGGTCGGCTCGCCCGGTGGCACCCCGGTCCGGGCGTCGTGCTGGCCGGGGCCGCGGGTATGTCGCGCGCCGGCTGGCGATTCCACGTCACCGATGGCGCGGGCGCAGTCCGGCTCGACACGGCCGCGTTCCTGGCCGCCCGAGGCTCGCTCGTCGCCTTCGTGCGGAACGTGCTGACCGCGACCCTTTCCCGCCCGGCCAGCTTGGGCTGTTTCGGGCTGCACGAGTGGGCGATGGTGCACGGCATACCGGCCTCGGGGGTGCGACACGAGTCGTGGCCGCTCCGGTTGGGTGCCGAAGGCACCGACGCGGTCGTGAGGACGCACACGATCCGGTGCAGCCATTTCGACGCCTACCGCTTCTTCACGGCCGCGGCGATGCCGCTGAACACCCTTCGCCCCACCCGTGACACCCAGGAGGCGATGGAACAGCCGGGGTGCCTGCACGCCGGCATGGATGTCTACAAGTGGTGCTTCAAGCTGACGCCCTTGGTCCCGAGCGAGATCACCCTGGCCGCCCTCGACCTGGCCCGCGAGATCCGCACCCTCGACATGGCTGCTTCTCCCTACGACCTGGCCGCCCTGGGGATCGAGCCGATCCGGATCGAGACGCCCGAGGGCAAGGCCGCCTATGTCGATGCGCAACGAGACTTCTCGGTGCGCAGCAACGCGCTCCGCGAACGCCTGCTGGTCCTGCTGGACCTGCTGGACACCGACCGACCCCGCCAACCCCGCCAACCCCTCCACCCCCTCCCGGTCGAGTGAGCGCGAATCGCCCGGGAAACGGTCGTTTCCCGGGCGATTCGCGCTCACTCGACGGGTTGGGGGCAGCACCTACGAGGCGTCCGCCCAGCGGCATGACGTTGCCACCGAACTGGACTCACCGGCCGAGGACTGAGCGCGCCAGATCCAGCAGTCTCTCGGCGGCCCCTTCCGAATACTCCAGTCCGGGTCGCGCGACCATGACGGAGACGTAGCGGCCCTTTGCGCACATTTGCGCGCTCATAGACTGAGGATTCTTGGGGTCCGGAATGACGTTCACCAGTTCCTCCGAACCGGGGGGCAGTCCCTGAATCTCGGCGAGCAACCCGAAAATCTTGCACGCCGCCTCGGGAGTCACCGCCCCACCTGTCGGCCCCATCTGCTCCGTGGCGGTGCGTATCTTCTCGGCTACTTCGGGAGTCTGACCCAGCGGAGTGGCCTTGAGCTGTTCGATCAACCCGGGGAGGGCCACGCCCCAATCCTCCGCGGGCACACGAATGACCTGGATGAAATCGGCTCGCCCGGCCGACCACTTGCAGACAGGCAGCGCCCCAACCTTCCCGGGTTGAGCGCTCCGGCCCGGGTCACCAGACAGCTCGGCCACTTCGGCATCGCTCAGCAGCGAGCACGGACTTGCGTCCGACGGCGTCGGCGACGTCGACACGTTCGAGCCCGTGGAGGTTGCCGGAGCAACCGGCGTGGAACGGCTCCCGGGCGTCGGTTCGCTCACCGCCGAACAACTCACCAGGACCATGGTGCTCAGCACGGCGACAGCAAGGCGTAGGGGGGCGCTCACGGGAGAAGCCTATTCGGTGCGAGGGTTCGAACTCCTCGACTCCGGCGGGCCATCATGACGGGCCCACCTCCCGCCTTGAGCAGCGCGTCGGCACGGGTCGACATCAGCCCCCGAGACCCACGTCAGCGCGGCGCGACCCCGGCGCGGACCAGACCGTAGGTCACCGAGTCGACCAGGGCCATCCACGAGGCCTCGAGGATGTTCGCGGCCACCCCCACTGTCGTCCAGGTCGTGGTGTTGTCGGCGGTCTCGATGAGCACGCGGGTCACCGCATCGGTGCCGTGCGCCGCATCGAGGATCCGTACCTTGAAGTCGATCAGTTCGAAGTGCTCGAGTTCGGGGTATGCCGTGGCGAGGCCGGCGCGCAGGGCGTGATCGAGCGCGTTGACCGGGCCGTTGCCCTCGCCGGTGCGCACCGCCCGCTCCCCCGCGGCGACGACCTTGACGGTCGCCTCGGAGAGCGCCTCACCGACTCCGCGCTGGTCGGTGATCACGCGCCACGACTCGACGTCGAAGAAGGTCGGGAGGGTGCCGAGCTCACGACGCAGCAGCAGGTCGAAGGACGCGTCGGCCGCATCGAAGGTCCAGCCCTGCTGCTCAAGGTCCTTGACCCGCGCCAGCACCTTGGCGATGGCCGCCTGATCCTCGCCGTTGCCCGGGTCGAGCTCGATGCCGAACTCGCGGGCCTTGAGCTCGATCGAAGCCCGTCCGGCCATGTCCGAGACGAGCATTCGCATGTCGTTGCCGACCTTGGCCGGGTCCATGTGTTGGTAGAGGTCGGGGTCGACCTTGATCGCGCTCGCGTGCAGGCCCGCCTTGTGCGCGAAGGCACTGGCCCCCGTGTAGGGCTGGCGACTGTAGGGCGCGACGTTGGTGATCTCGCTGATCGCGTGGGAGATGTGGGTGGCCGCCTGCAACTGCTCGGGTGTCATCAGGTGTAGGCCCTCCTTGAACTGGAGGTTGCTCACGATCGTCACGAGATTGGCGTTGCCGGTGCGTTCGCCGTAGCCGTTGATCGTGCCCTGCACGTGGGTGGCGCCCGCGTCGACGGCCGCCATGGTGTTCGCCACGGCACAGCCGGTGTCGTTGTGGCAGTGGATCCCCACCCGCGTGTCGGTGCCCCCGGTGACGTTCGCGACGACGTCGGCGACCACGGCGGCCACGTGCTTGGGCAACATGCCGCCGTTGGTGTCACAGAGGGCGAGGACCTCCGCGCCCGACTCGGCGGCGGCGCGCAGCGCCTCCAACGCGTAGGCCCGGTTCACGGCATACCCGTCGAAGAAGTGCTCCGCGTCGAGGAAGACCCGACGCCCCTCGCGGGTGAGGAAGGAGACCGTGTCGCGGATCATCGCGAGGTTCTCCTCGAGGGTCGTACGCAGCGCCCGCTCGACGTGGCCCGTGTGCGACTTCGCGACCAGGGTGATGACCGAGGCCTGGGAATCGAGCAGGGCTCGGACCAAGGGGTCGGTGGACGCGGCGCCACCGGCTCGCCGCGTCGCACCGAAGGCCGCCAGGGTGGCGCTGCGCAGGGACAGGTCCTTCGCTGCGCGGGCGAAGAACTCGGTGTCCTTGGGGTTCGCCCCGGGCCAGCCCCCCTCGATGAAACCGACCCCGAGGTCGTCGAGGTGACGGGCAATCGACAGCTTGTCGGTGACGGAGAGGTTGAGCCCCTCCTGCTGGGCACCATCGCGCAGCGTGGTGTCGTAGACGTGCAGGTCGGTCGTCGTCATCTGAAGTCCTGGAGTCGGTCTCGGTCATGCGGTCATACGGGTCGTGCGGTCGTCGGCCAGGCGAGTGAATCGCCTGTCCCAGGGACGGGGTGGGTCCCATTGTCCGTCTCGTCGCGCCACGCTCGGGGGGTGTGGCCCTCGCGCCTTTCGTCTGGCGTGGCCAAACAAAAAGACCCCCCGGGTCGGGAGGTCTGCGCGACGAGTGGTCTCGTCGCGCTAGGCGATAATGAGGGCCGCGGTGGCGGCGTGCGTGGTCGTCACGTCGATCACCCTGCCACGCGACCGACCCTCGGTCACCGCCGTCCACATGCTGGTATGCCGGGCCGTCGGGCCGGGAGTCGCCCGCCCTGCGGCGACCGACCCGCTGCGGCGACCGACCCCGTGCTCCCCCACCCACCACCCCCGGGTCGAGTGAGCGCGAATCGCCCGGGAAGATGGGGATTCCCGGGCGATTCGCGCTCACTCGACTGGGGGTGAGCGGGGTTTCGGGGGGTTCGGGGGGTTCGGGGGGTTCGGGGGGTTCGGGGGGTTCGGGGGGGAACGGCGCCCGGCGAGAAGGTCAGGCGATGTCCCGCCACCAGGGGGTGAGGCTCAATGTGTCCCCGACCGTGAGGCGTTGTCCGGGCATGGGCACGGCGACCCTCACCTCGAGGTCGGCGGCCGCCTTGAGGACCCGCTCCACCGGCTCGGACCACGAGTGGAAGGCGAGGTTGAAGGTGCACCAGTGCACCGGGAGCATGAGCTGACCCCGGACGTCGATGTGGGTCTGGACCCCGTGCTCAGGGGTCATGTGAATCGTGGGCCAGCCCCCGTCATACGCACCGATCTGGATCAGGGTCAGGTCGAAGGGGCCGTGGACGTCCCCGATGCGCGTGAACCCACCGAAGTAGCCACCGTCGCCGGAGTAGAAGACCCGGTGCTGGGGACCGATCAGGGCCCACGAAGCCCACTGGGTGCCGTCGCGCGACAACCCACGGCCCGAGAAGTGCTGGGCCTGGGTGGCCACCAATCGCAGCGACCCCACCTTGGTGTCATCGTCCCAGTCGAGATCCTCGATCCGTGACTCCGGCACACCCCATGCAGCCAGGTGCGCGCCGACGCCCAATGGCACGACGAACTGGCACTGCGTGTGCTCGTTGAGCCACCGGATCGTGCCCTCGTCGAGGTGGTCGTAGTGGTCGTGCGAGATGACCACGGCATCGACGCGCGGCAGCTCCTCGAGGCCGATCGGGTTGTCGTGCAACCGCTTTGGGCCGACGTGGGCGGACGGAGAAACTCGCTCACCCCATACGGGGTCGATCAGGACACTGACCCCGTCGACCTCCAGGAGCACGGACGAATGCCCGAACCAGGTCACGTGCAACCCGTCGGCAGCTACCTCTCGCGGCACGCTGACCAGTGGGACGGCGCCGGTGGGGTGACGTTTCTGGTCACCGAACAACAACTCGCGGGCCGTGCCGGAGAGCGAGCGGGTGCCGGGTTCGAAGAGGTACTCCTCGTTGTGGAACTTGCCGTCCCGGAAATGTGGCGAGGCGAGCATTCGCTGGGCCCGGTCACCCGACGGGCGGCCACCCATCGCCACCGGAATCCCGCGAGCGGCCTGGACCAGTCCGGTCGCGCCCGCCACCGCCGCGATCCCCAGACCGCGCAGTCCCCAACTCGTCACCTTGCTCATGCCTCAACTCTTCTCACGTCAGCTCCTCGCACCGGGCAGCGACACGTGAACACCCCGGCAACGCTCGGTGTTCCGGCTGGGCACCGGACCCCGAGAGACATGCTCACGAAGATCGCGCGCGGACCGCCGCTGGGGCGGTGGCGTTGGGGAACTGATGACCGAGGCGAACGCTGCCCCCCTGCGCTGCCCTCCGCCTGACCGTGTCGCGGCTGTGCGCCTCCTGGCGAGACGACATCGGACTCACCGAGCGGCAGCGATCAGCGCTTCGAAGAGGCGCGGATCCTCCCCGGCCTCCGGGTGCCACTGCACCGCCAGCCGGAACGCCGACGACGGGTCCTCCATCCCCTCCGGGGTGCCGTCGGCATGCCAGGCATCGATGACGTATGTCGTCCCGCCGAGGGAATCCGCGACCACGCCCTGGTGATGGTAGGTCGGCACGTCGAGTGGCGCCGCCCCGAGCAGCCCGGCCAACCGGGTGCCCGCGACCGGGCTGACGGCGTGGGCGGCATACACCCCCGGCTCGGGCAGGTGGTCGTCGTGACCGACCCGCTCCGGCAGATGCTGCTCGAGCGCGCCGCCCGCCGCGACCGCCATGACCTGCATGCCGCGACAGATGGCCAGGGTCGGCAGGTCGACGGCGTGCGACACCCGCGCCAACGCCAGCTCCCAGGAGTCCCGATCGGGGCGCGGTGACTGGGCTGTCGGGTGCGGGGGCTGCCCGTACCGGCTCGACTCGATGTCGGCTCCCCCGGCGAGGATCAGCCCGTCGACCAGGGCGAGGACGTCCCGGGCGAGGTGCTCGTCGGCGTCGAGGCGCGGCGGCAGGATGACCGCCGCCCCACCCGCCGCCTCGACGTGGTCGATGTACATGTGCGGCAACACCGCAGACCACTGCTGCACCCAGGGCGCACGGTCGATCTTCTCCACGTAACAGGAGATGCCGATGACCGGGCGTCGCATGGGTGACCTTTCGTGCCGCGAATGGATCAGAGCGGAGTGACGTACGCGCCCGAGATGCCGCCGTCGACGAGGAAGGTGTTGGCGGTCATGAAACTCGACTCGTCGGAGGCGAGGAAGAGCACCGCGTTGGCCATCTCCTCGGGCTCGCCGAATCGGCCCATCGGCACGTGGATGAGCCGGCGGGCGGCCCGCTCGGCGTCCTTGGCGAAGAGCTCCTTGAGCAGGGGCGTGTTGACCGGTCCCGGGCACAGGGCGTTGACCCGGATGCCGTCCCGGGCGAACTGGACACCGAGTTCGCGGGTCATCGACAGCACACCGCCCTTGGAGGCCGAGTAGGAGATCTGCGACGTCGCCGCCCCCATGACGGCCACGAACGAGGCGGTGTTGATGATCGAACCGGACTTCTGCTCGAGCATGTAGGGCAAGACCGCCTTGCAGCACAGGTAGACCGACGTGAGGTTGACGAGTTGGACCTTGTCCCAGGCCTCGAGGTCGGTGTCGAGGATCGAGTCGTCCTCGGGCGGGCTGATGCCGGCATTGTTGAAGGCGATGTCGATCCGGCCGTAGGTGTCGAAGGCGACCTTGAAGAGGTGGTCGACCTCGGCCTTGTCGGCGACATTGCAGTGGACGTAGGTGCCACCGAGTTCGTCGGCCAACTGCGCGCCGAGGGAGTCGTTGAGGTCGGCGATGACGACCTTGGCCCCCTCCTCCGCGAAGCGCCGCACGGTGGCCAGGCCGATGCCCGAGCACCCTCCGGTGACGACGGCGACCTTGCCCTCGAGACGTCCGGGACGTTCAACCATGGTTCAGGATTCCTTTGTTCGAGAAGGGCTTTCGGGTGGGTTTCGGGTGTGGGGTCAGGCGCTGGTGTCGAAGAAGACGTTCTTGGTCTCGGTGAAGGCATCGAGGGCATCCGGCCCGAGCTCGCGCCCGATCCCACTCTCCTTGAACCCACCGAACGGCGTCGAGTAGCGCACCGAGGAGTGCGAGTTCACCGACAGGTTGCCCGCCTCGACGCCGCGGGCGACGCGGATGGCCCGGCCGACGTCGCGGGTCCAGATCGAGCCGGAGAGACCGTATGCCGTGTCGTTGGCCAGGCGGATCGCGTCGGCCTCGTCGTCGAAGGGCATGACCGAGACGACCGGGCCGAAGATCTCCTCACGCCACGCGCGGTCCGAGGTGTCGTGGGCGAGCAACACCGTCGGCGGGTACCACCAGCCGGCCCCCTGCGGGGCCGAGCCGCGGAACGCGACGTCCGGTGCGGCATACCCGGCCTGTTCGGCCAGTTCGACGAACGAGCGGACCGTCTCGCGTTGGCCGGAGCTGACCATCGGACCCATCTCGGTCGACTCGTCCCCGGGGTCACCGACCCGGACCGCCTTGATCGCGGTTTCGAAGCGCTCCATGAAGGAGTCGAAGATGCTGCGCTGGACGAGGATTCGGGTCCGGGCGCAGCAGTCCTGGCCGGCGTTGTCGAGGAAGGACATCGGCGCCGACGCGGCGGCGCGTTCGACGTCGGCATCGGCGAAGACGATGTTGGCGCTCTTCCCGCCGAGTTCGAGGGTGACCCGCTTGAGCTGGTCGGCGGCCTTGCGCATGATGCCCTGCCCGACGGCGGTCGACCCCGTGAAACAGACCTTGCGCACGTCGGGATGGGTGACGAACCGCTCCCCGACGACGGACCCCTTGCCGGCGAGAACGGTGAAGACGCCCTCGGGCAGGCCGGCCTCGAGCGCCAGTTCGCCGAGGCGAACGGCCGTCAGCGGGGTGAGTTCGGCCGGCTTGAGCACCACCGTGTTGCCGGCCGCGAGCGCCGGCGCGAAGCCCCAGCCGGCGATCGGCATCGGGAAGTTCCACGGCACGATGACCGAGACGACGCCCAGTGGCTCCTTGAAGGTGACGTCGAGGCCCCCGGCGACCGGGATCTGGCGCCCGAACAGCCGCTCCGGGGCCGCGGCGTAGTAGCGCAGCACCCCCACGACGTTGCCGGCCTCCCATCGGGCGTTGCCGATCGTGTGACCGGCGTTGGTCACCTCGAGGCGGGCCAACTCCTCGGTGTGGGCCTCGACGACGTCGGCGAACCGGCGCAGCAACATGCCCCGGTCGGCCGGCGCCACGGCGCGCCAGGCCGGGCCGACCTCGACCGCGCGAGCGATCGCGGCGTCGGTCTCCTCGACCCCGACGAGCTCGAGCGTCGTGACGACGTCCTCGGTCGCCGGGTTGATGACGTCATGCGTGGCCATCTGTGGTGTCTTCCTTCGTCGGTGGTTCGGGTGGTCCGGAGCGGATCGAGTCAGAGTCGTTCGAAGCCGCGGACGAGCTCCCAGTCGGTGACCGCGGCGTTGAACGCCTGGATCTCGGTCGCGGCCGCGTGAGCGTAGTGCTCGACGACCTCGCGGCCGAAGGCGGCGCGCGCCACCTCGCTGGCCAGGAGGAGTTCCCGGGCCTCGGCGAGGGTCGTCGGGACGTGCTCGTAGTCTCCGACATAGGCGTTCCCGACGCAGGCCGCCGGAAGCGGGAGCTTCTCGGCGATGCCGTGCAGGCCGCCGGCCATCATCGCGGCCACCGCGAGGTAGGGGTTGACGTCGCCGCCGGGAAGGCGGTTCTCGACCCGTAGGCCCGAGCCGTGCCCGACGACCCGGAGCGCGCAGGTGCGGTTGTCCATGCCCCACGCGACGGCGGTCGGCGCGAACGACCCGGCCTGGAACCGCTTGTAGGAGTTGATGTTGGGTGCATAGAAGTAGGTGAACTCACGCATCGTCGCCAGGACCCCGGCCATGAAGTGCTCGAAGACCTCGCTGCGGCCACCCTCGCGCCCGTCGTCGGCGAAGCTCACCGAGCCGTCGGTGCCCCGGAAGGAGAGGTGGATGTGGCACGAGTTCCCCTCGCGCTGGTCGTACTTGGCCATGAACGTCAACGACTGGCCGTGCCGGGCCGCGATCTCCTTGGCGCCGGTCTTGTAGACCGAGTGGTTGTCGCAGGTGCGCAGGACATCGTCGTAGAGGAACCCGATCTCGTGCTGCCCGAAGTTGCACTCGCCCTTGGCGGCCTCGACGGTCATCCCCGCGGCGAACATCTCGTTGCGGATCTCGCGGAGCACGGGCTCGACCTTGCCGCCACCGAGCAGGGAGTAGTCCACGTTGTACCGGTTCGCCCCGGTCATGCCCTGGTAGCGGCGATCCCAGGCGGCGTCGTAGGAGTCCTCGAAGAGGATGAACTCCAGTTCGGTGCCGGCGAACGCCGCGAAGCCGGCCTCCTTGGCCGCCGCCATCTGGCGCTTGAGGATCGTGCGCGGCGACTGGGCCACCTCGCCGGACCCGTCGAGCCAGGTGAGGTCGCACTGGATGGTCGCCGAATTGGGGTGCGCCGGCGTGCGCCGCAGCGTCGTCAGGTCCATCGCGAAGAACATGTCGCCGTATCCGCGCTCCCACGAGCTCATCGCGTACCCGGGGACGGTGTTCATGTCGACGTCGACGGTGAGCAGGTAGTTGCACCCCTCGGTGCCGTGGTCGAGCACATGGTCGAGGAAGAAGCGGGCGTGCAGCCGCTTGCCCTGCAGGCGCCCCTGCATGTCGGTGAAGGCCACGATGACGGTGTCGATGACCCCGCCGTCGATGTCGGCGCGCAACTGTTCCACCGTGAGCGCCGCCGGACCCCCGGCGTGGATCGAACCACCCATCTCATGCCTTCCTGATCGTTGATCGTGCCGAAATCTCTGTGACCGCAACGGTCCTGGAATCGTGCCTTCCCGGGCGGACGGTCATCCGAGCAACCCTCTCAGCAGGGCGGCGGTCGCGTCGCAGTGCTCCTCCATCGCCCGTCGGGCGCCATCGGCGTCCCCGGCGAGGATCGCGGCCACCACTCCCTGGTGCTGGTCGTTGGAGTGGTCGATGTTGCGGCGCAGGACCGGGATGGCCGCGAGCAGTTCGCTGAGCGCCGCCTGCGAGCGGGTGACCGCCTCGACGAGCATCGGGCTGCCCGACACCGTGGCGACCGCCAGGTGGAATCGCGAGTCCGCGATCCGGTGCGCCCCGTCGTCGCCGGCATGGCGGCGGGTCTGGGCCGCGCACTCGACGATCCAGTCGCGCTGGTCGGCGGAGAGAGGGCGGCTGGCGGCGAGCCATGCGGCCCCCGGTTCGACGACCCGCCGGAAGTCGAGCGCGTCGGCCAACGAGGCGCCGCGGCGCGGGGCGGGACGTCCCGCGGTACCGGACTCGGGAGCGGCGGCCCGCAGGGCGGCATACGTGACGACCGTCCCTCCGCCGCGACCCCGGCGAGTGGTCACCAGCCCCGAATCCCTCAGGGCCGCAATGGCTTCGCGCAACGTGTTGCGTGAGACGCCGAGGCGTTCGGCGAGGTCACGCTCGGGCGGGAGGACGTCGCCGTCGACGAAGACGCCGAGCCGGATCGCGGTGGCCAGCTGCTCGACCGTGGTCTCGAAGACGTTGCCGACCGCCGGGCGCAGCACGGCCTCGGGCAGGCGCGGGGCCTCGTCGGCGAGGTGATCGGCGGCGGTCACGAGAGCAGTATGCCGTCCCAAAGGTCCGCTTGTGAACCTTTAGCACTCACGTTCTCAGCCCACCGAACCCGA
>WBZS01000251.1_pt1 | contig 87977 bp, 96 predicted proteins | sample 5204201 | NCBI WGS metagenome assembly WBZS01 (sample SAMN12344357, study PRJNA552823) | activated sludge metagenome | biome: Activated sludge suspended growth; feature: Nitrification reactor; material: Wastewater; isolation source: activated sludge from nitrification reactor of wastewater...
AACGCCGAGCAGTCGAACATCAACTGGGGCAAGGCCGGCCGCAACCGCTGGAAGGGCATCCGCCCGACCGTCCGCGGTGTGGTGATGAACCCGATCGACCACCCGCACGGTGGTGGCGAGGGTCGCACCTCCGGCGGCCGTCACCCGGTCAGCCCGTGGGGCAAGCCCGAGGGTCGCACCCGGGACAAGAACAAGGCGAGTTCTCGCCTGATCATCCGTCGCCGCAAGTCCGGCAAGAAGCGCTGATTGGAACAGGTGAGCTAGACAAATGCCACGCAGCCTCAAGAAGGGTCCCTTCGTCGACGACCACCTCGCCAAGAAGGTGGACGCGCAGAACGCCAAGGGCACCAAGCAGGTGATCAAGACCTGGTCGCGCCGGTCGATGATCATCCCCGACATGATCGGGCACACCATCGCCGTGCACGACGGCCGCAAGCACGTGCCGGTCTTCGTCACCGAGTCGATGATCGGTCACAAGCTGGGCGAGTTCGCCCCCACCCGCACCTACCGCGGGCACATCAAGGAAGACAAGAAGTCCCGCCGCCGCTGAGCGAGCGAGAAAAGGATAAAGAGATGAGCAACAAGGAGAACCGACCCAGTCGGCGTTCCCGCCTGCTCGGCGATCGTCCTGGCTCGTACGCCATCGCGCGTGGAGTCCGGATGTCGCCGACCAAGGTGCGCCGGGTGGTCGACCTGGTCCGGGGGATGCCCGTGACCGACGCCCTGACGGTGTTGAAGTTCGCGCCGCAGGCCGCCTCCGAGCCGGTCTACAAGGTGGTGGCGTCCGCCTCGGCGAACGCCCAGGAGACCGAGGATCTGCGCGCCGAGGAGCTGTACATCAGCGCGGCCTTCGTGGACGAGGGCATGACCCTGCGCCGGATCCGCCCGCGGGCCAAGGGCTCCGCCAGCCGGATCCTGAAGCGGGGCAGCCACATCACCGTCGTCGTCGAACCGAAGGAGGCCTGAGCATGGGTCAGAAGATCAACCCGAACGGCTTCCGGCTCGGCATCACCACCGACCACAAGACCCGGTGGTACGCCGACAAGGGCTACGCCGACCTGGTCGCCGAGGACGTCAAGATCCGCAAGTACCTGCACAAGACGCTCGAGCGCGCCGGCATCAGCTCGGTCGAGATCGAGCGCCGCAGCGAGCGGGTGACGATCTTCCTCTACGCCGCGCGTCCGGGCATCGTCATCGGCCGCAACGGCGCCGAGGCCGAGCGCGTCCGCAGCGAGCTGGAGAAGATCACCGGCAAGCAGGTGCAGCTGAACATCCTCGAGGTGAAGAACCCCGAGACCGACGCCCAGCTGGTCGCCCAGGGCATCGCCGAGCAGCTCAGCGCCCGGGTGGCGTTCCGCCGCGCGATGCGCAAGGCGCAGCAGACCGCCATGCGCTCGGGTGCCACCGGCATCAAGATCAAGTGCTCCGGCCGTCTGGGCGGCGCCGAGATGAGCCGGTCGGAGTTCTACCGCGAGGGCCGGGTGCCGCTGCACACGCTGCGCGCCGACATCGACTACGGCTTCTTCGAGGCCAAGACCACCTTCGGCCGGATCGGCGTGAAGGTGTGGATCTACAAGGGTGACCTGTCGGGCAACCGCGCCGAGCGCGCCGCCCAGCGGGCCGCCCGCGCCACCTCGGGTGGTCAGCGCCGTCCGGCCCGCGGGCCGCGTCGCGACGACCGGGGCGGCCGTCCCGAGCGTGGCGGACGCCGTCGCGCCGAGGCTGCCGAGGCCCCCGCGGCCGAGGCCGTCACCGAGAATGCAGGAGCCTGAGCAATGTTGATTCCCCGTAGGGTCAAGCACCGCAAGCAGCACCATCCCAGGCGGGACGGCGCCGCCAAGGGCGGTACCAAGCTGGCGTTCGGCGATTACGGCATCCAGGCCCTGGAGTCCTCGTACCTGACCAACCGGCAGATCGAGAGCGCCCGTATCGCCATGACGCGGCACATCAAGCGTGGCGGCAAGGTGTGGATCAACGTCTACCCCGACCGTCCGCTGACCAAGAAGCCGGCCGAGACCCGGATGGGTTCCGGCAAGGGTTCCCCCGAGTGGTGGGTGGCCAACATCAAGCCGGGCCGCGTGCTCTTCGAGCTGTCCGGCGTGGCCGAGGACACCGCACGCGAGGCCATGCGCCTGGCGATCCACAAGCTGCCGTTCAGGGCACGGTTCATCAAGCGGGAAGCAGGTGAGATCTGATGGCGAAGACCAGCACCGCCGCCGACCTGCGCGGCCTGAGCCGCGACGAGCTCAACGCCAAGGTCAAGGAGTTCAAGGAGGAGTTGTTCAACCTCCGGTTCGCCGCCGCCACCGGTCAGCTCGAGTCGCACGGCCGGCTGCGTGAGGTCCGCAAGGACATCGCGCGGGTCTACACCGTGCTGCAGGAGCGCAACCTCGGCATCGTTCCCGATCCCGATCAGGACAAGTGAGAGCAATGAGTGAGAGCAAGCGCGAAGGCGCCCGCAAGGTCCGTGAGGGCGTCGTGGTGTCCGACAAGATGGACAAGACCGTCGTGGTGGCCATCGAGCAGCGGGTCAAGCATCCGCTGTACGGCAAGGTGATGACCAAGACCGAGCGGCTGAAGGCCCACGACGAGGCGAACGATGCCGGTGTCGGGGACCGTGTCCGGGTGATGGAGACTCGTCCGACCTCAGCGACCAAGCGCTGGCGTCTGATCGAGATCCTCGAAAAGGCCAAGTGAGGCATAGATGATCCAGCAGGAATCGCGGCTGAAGGTCGCGGACAACACCGGTGCGAAGGAACTCCTCTGCATCCGTGTGCTCGGTGGCTCCAAGCGTCGCTACGCGGGCCTGGGCGACAAGATCGTCGCCACGGTCAAGGACGCCATCCCGGGCGGAAACGTGAAGAAGGGCGAGGTGGTCAAGGCCGTCATCGTCCGCACGGTGAAGGAGACCCGTCGCGCCGACGGTTCCTACATCAAGTTCGATGAGAATGCCGCCGTGATCCTGAAGGGCGACGGGGAGCCCCGTGGCACCCGCATCTTCGGACCGGTCGGCCGTGAGCTGCGCGAGAAGCGCTACATGCGCATCATCTCGCTGGCGCCGGAGGTGCTGTGACATGGCGAACTCGTTGCATGTGAAGAAGGGTGACCGGGTCAAGGTCATCGCCGGCAAGGACAAGGGCCTGGTCGGCGACATCATCGAGGTGCTGCCCGAGCAGGGCCGGGTGATCGTCGAGGGCGTGAACGTCGTCAAGAAGCACACCCCGGACCGCTCGCAGCAGTCCGGTGGCAAGGACAAGGGCGGGATCATCACCACCGAGGCCCCCATCGACGCCTCCAACGTGCAGTTGGTCGTGAAGGTGGACGGCAAGGAGGTCGTGACCCGCGTCGGTTACGAGCGTCGCGAGGTCACCAAGCGGCGTCCGGACGGCACGGAGTACTCCGCCCAGCGGAGCGTCCGGGTCGCACGCAAGACCGGGAAGGAAATCTGATGACCGCGACCACCGCAGAGAAGACCCTGCCGCGGCTGAAGCAGAAGTACCGCGAGGAGATCGCGCCGGCGCTGCACTCCGAGTTCGGCTACGACAACGTGATGCAGATCCCCGGGCTGACCAAGATCGTGGTCAACATGGGTGTCGGCGACGCCGCGCGTGACTCCAAGGTGATCGACGGCGCCGTGCGCGACATGGCCCAGATCACCGGCCAGAAGCCGTCGGTGACCAAGGCCCGCAAGTCGATCGCGCAGTTCAAGCTGCGTGAGGGCATGCCGATCGGCTGCCACGTCACGCTGCGCGGCGACCGGATGTGGGAGTTCGCCGACCGGCTGCTCTCGCTGGCGCTGCCCCGGATCCGCGACTTCCGCGGCCTGTCCGCCCGGCAGTTCGACGGCAAGGGCAACTACACCTTCGGCCTGACCGAGCAGGTCATGTTCCACGAGATCGACCAGGACCGGATCGACCGCGTGCGGGGCATGGACATCACCTTCGTCACCACCGCCACCACGGACGACGAGGGCCGGGCGCTGCTGAAGCACCTGGGCTTCCCGTTCAAGGCGCCGGAGAACGATCCGAAGAAGGTCGTCGCCAAGAAGCGGCGTCCGCAGGGTGCTTCGAAGAGCGCCCAGAAGAAGTCCCTGAAGAGGAAGTGACGAAGCGATGGCGAAGACAGCGCTGAAGGTCAAGCAGGCCCGCAAGCCGAAGTTCGGCGTCCGCGCCTACACCCGGTGCAGCAAGTGCGGCCGGCCCAAGGCCGTCTACCGCAAATTCGGCCTGTGCCGGGTCTGCCTGCGGGAGCTGGCCCACGCCGGCCAGCTGCCCGGCGTGACCAAGTCCAGCTGGTGACAATCGTTGGTCGAGCTTGTCGAGACTTCGAGCTCGTCGAGACCACCGGGTCCGTCCGGACCCACTGACCATTACCCGAACAGGTCAGGCGCCTGGGATACGGCGACCTGAAACCGTCCGAGAAAGAAGAAACAAAAGTCATGACCATGACTGACCCGATCGCAGACATGCTGACGCGTCTGCGCAACGCCAATCAGGCGTACCACGACTCGACGTCGATGCCGCACAGCAAGATCAAGGTGGGGATCGCCGAGATTCTGAAGGCCCAGGGCTACATCAGTGGCTTCGAGGTCAAGGAGCCGGCGGCCGGCGAGGTCGGCAAGACGCTGACCATCACCCTGAAGTACGGCTCGAACCGGGAACGCTCGATCGCCGGTGTCCGGCGGATCAGCAAGCCCGGCCTGCGGGTGTACGCCAAGTCCACCGGCCTGCCGAAGGTGCTGGGCGGACTGGGGATCGCGATCATCTCGACCTCCCAGGGCCTGCTCACCGACTCCGAGGCCAACGCCAAGTCCGTGGGCGGCGAAGTGCTCGCCTACGTGTGGTGAGAGAGGAGTACTGACATGTCGCGAATTGGCAGGCTCCCGATCGCCATCCCGGCGGGCGTGGAGGTGAAACTGGACGGCCAACTGGTCGAGGTGAAGGGCCCCAAGGGCGCTCTGAGCCACACCGTGGCCGAGCCGATCAAGGTCGGCCGCAACGAGGCCGGTGAGATCGAGGTGACCCGTCCGAACGACGAGCGGGTCAGCCGCTCGCTGCACGGCCTGACCCGCACCCTGGTGTCCAACATGGTCATCGGTGTCACCGCGGGCTACGAGAAGAAGCTCGAGATCGTCGGCGTCGGCTACCGCGTGATCGCGAAGGGCCCGACCCAGCTCGAGTTCAACCTCGGCTTCAGCCACCCGGTCGTGGTGAACGCCCCCGAGGGCATCACCTTCTCGGTGGAGAAGCCGACGGCGTTCACCGTGTACGGCATCGACAAGCAGGCCGTCGGCGAGGTTGCGGCGAACATCCGCAAGATCCGCAAGCCGGAGCCCTACAAGGGCAAGGGCGTGCGCTACGCCGGCGAGCGGGTTCGCCGCAAGGTTGGAAAGGCTGGTAAGTGATGGCTATCTCGCTGTCGAACAACAAGGCGACGGCCGATCGGGTGGCGGCGCGGTTGCGCCGCCAGGTCCGGGGCCGCAAGAAGATCGCCGGCAGCCCGGAGCGGCCGCGGCTGGTCGTCACCCGGTCGGCGCGGCACCTGTTCGTGCAGGTGATCGACGACACTGCGGGCAGCACGCTGGCCTCGGCGTCCTCGATGGAGGCCGACGTCCGCAAGGTGAACGGCGACAAGACCGAGGTGGCCAAGAAGGTCGGCACGCTGATTGCGGGCCGGGCCAAGGCCGCCGGGGTCACCACTGTGGTCTTCGACCGCGCCGGCAACAAGTACCACGGACGGATCGCCGCGCTGGCCGACAGCGCACGCGAAGCCGGCCTGGGATTCTGACGGACTCGAAAGGACAACAACGATGAATGGAAACCAGCGCCGCGGAGGCGGTGCCGCTGGTGGCGAGCGTCGTGGCCGCGAGGACCGTCGGGGCAACAACGCCGATAAGGACAAGAACAACTACCTCGAGCGGGTGGTGGCGATCAACCGGGTGGCCAAGGTCGTCCAGGGTGGCCGCCGGTTCAGCTTCACCGCGCTGGTCGTGGTGGGCGACGGCGACGGCACCGTGGGTGTCGGCTACGGCAAGGCCCGCGAGGTGCCGGCCGCGATCGCCAAGGGCGTGGAGGAGGCCAAGAAGGCGTTCTTCCGGGTGCCCCGCATCCAGGGCACCATCCCGCACCCCGTGCAGGGTGAGAAGGCGGCCGGCGTGGTCATGCTGCGCCCGGCGTCCCCGGGTACCGGCGTCATCGCCGGCGGTTCGGCTCGCGCCGTGCTGGAGTGCGCCGGCGTCCATGACGTGCTCGCCAAGTCGCTGGGCTCGGACAACGCGATCAACGTGGTGCATGCCACCGTTGCCGCGCTGAAGAGCCTGGAGGAGCCCGAGCAGGTCGCCAAGCGCCGCGGTCTTCCCGTCGCGGACGTCGCCCCGGCCGCGCTGCTGCGCGCTCGTGAGGAGGCGAAGCACTGATGAGCAAGATCAAGGTGACCCAGGTCAAGTCCGGCGTGGGTCGCAAGCAGAACCAGCGCGAGACCCTGCGGTCGCTCGGTCTCAAGCGGATCGGCGACTCGGTGGTGATCGAGGCCCGTCCCGAGCTCGTGGGCATGGCCAAGTCGGTCTCGCACCTGGTCACCGTCGAGGAGGTCGACTGACATGCCGCTGAAGTTGCATCATTTGCGCCCGGCTCCGGGTGCGAAGACCGAGAAGACCCGGGTGGGTCGTGGTGAGGGCGGCAAGGGCGGCAAGACCGCCGGCCGCGGCACCAAGGGCACCGGGGCGCGCAAGAACGTGCCGGAGAACTTCGAGGGCGGGCAGATGCCGCTGCACATGCGGCTGCCCAAGCTGCGCGGCTTCAAGAATCCGTTCCGGGTCGAGTACCAGGTGGTGAACGTCGCCAAGCTCGGTGAACTGTTCCCCGACGGCGGTGAGGTCGGCGTGGCCGATCTGGTCGCCAAGGGCGCCGTCCGTGACGGCAACCTGGTCAAGGTGCTGGGCAACGGGGAACTCTCCGTCGCCCTGCAGGTGAGCGCGCACGCGTTCTCCGCCTCGGCCAAGACGAAGATCGAGGCCGCTGGGGGCACTGCCACCCAGCTGTGAGCTGAATGACACCGCGAGGGCGGGACGACAACGGTCGTCCCGCCCTCGCGGTGTCCAGCGACGCTATTCTGACCCGGATCGAAAGGGACACTCGCCAGATGGCTTCCGCGCACCTTCACCATGCTGCTCTCGACGCGATCGGGCAGGAGATCGTGGACGGCGTCCGGCCGGTCGGCTCGGTGCTGACCCTGGCCGACCTGGAGCACCGGTTCACCGTGTCCCGCACGGTGGCGCGCGAGATCATGCGGATCCTGGAATCGTTGGGGATGGTCCGCTCCCGGCGCCGGGTGGGCATCACCATCCGGCCCCGATCGAGCTGGAATGTGCTCGATCCGCTGGTGGTGGGCTGGCGGCTGCGCGGGGACGAGCACGACCGCGTCCTGCTCGACGTCACCGAGTTGCGGGTCGCGCTGCAGCCGATGGCTGCCGAGCTGGCGGCGCGTAACGCCACCACCGAACAGCGCGAGCGGCTGATCGAGCTGGCCGACGAGATCGTCCGGGACAGCCGGCGTCCCGAGCTGGCTGACGCCTTGGCCGAGGCCGAGCTGGCCTTTCACATGCTGCTGCTCCGGGCCACCGCCAACGAACTGTTCGCCGGCTTCTCCGGGGTGGTCCGGCTGGTGGAGCGCCAGGACGGCCCGCAATCGCCCGAGCCGGGGTTGGTCTGGGCCGAGCGCTACCGCCGGATCGCAGCCGCGGTCGCGACGGGTGACGGCGAGACCGCACGGATCGCGTCCCGGGCGCAGGTGGCCCAGGGGCTGGCCGGAATGACGGCGCGGGTGGGGGAGCGGCCCTCGATCACCGAGCCACCCAGCTCCGACCACTGGTCGGTCTAGTGCGAGGCGTTGGCGGGCCGGCTGGCCACCGATCACCGCCCGGTCGGGGCGCGGCGTGGAACTTGGTAGAGTCTGTCAGGTTGCGCGCGGATCTCGCGCGCTCGTGACCTGAGGGTAGAGGAGTACTGGTCGGATGCTGTCGGCCTTCGTCAACGCGCTGAGGACGCCAGACCTGCGCCGCAAGATCCTGTTCACCCTCGGTATTCTCGCGATCTTCCGGCTCGGCTCCGTGATCCCGACCCCGAACGTGAACCTGGTGAACGTGGACGCCTGCCGGGTGGAGGCCACCACGGGCGCCAATGCCGGGCTCTACTCGATGATCAACCTGTTCTCGGGTGGGGCGCTGCTGCAGCTGGCCATTTTCGCGCTGGGCGTCATGCCCTACATCACCGCGAGCATCATTCTGCAGCTGCTCACCGTGGTGATTCCGCGGCTGGAGACGCTGAAGAAGGAAGGCGCCTCCGGAACCGCGAAGATCACCCAGTACACCCGGTACCTGACCCTGGTGCTGGCCGTGCTGAACGCCACCGCCTTCGTGACCCTTGCCGTCAACGGCCAGCTCTTCCAGGGCTGCACCCGCGACCTCGTCTACGACAAGGGAATCTTCGCCATCATCGTGATGGTGCTGACGATGACCGCCGGCACCGGCCTGATCATGTGGATGGGCGAGCTGATCACCGAGCGCGGTGTCGGCAACGGCATGTCGATCCTGATCTTCACCCAGATCGCCGCCCAGTTCCCGGCCTCGCTGTGGGGCATCAAGGAGAGCCGCGAGGGCGCCGCCGGCTGGCTGGCGTTCTCGGTGGTGCTGGCCGTCGGCCTGCTGGTGATGCTCGGCGTCGTCTACATGGAACAGGCGCAACGCCGCATCCCGGTCCAGTACGCCAAACGGATGGTCGGACGCCGGCTGTTCGGCGGCACCACCACCTACATTCCGCTGAAGGTCAACCAGGCCGGCGTCATCCCGGTCATCTTCGCCTCGTCGATGCTCTACCTGCCGGTGCTGTACTCGCAGTTCCAGCCGGACAGCCCGGTGTCGGCGTGGATCCAGACCCACCTCGTCCGCGGCGACGGCGTCTGGTACAACACCATCTTCTTCGTGATGATCATCGCGTTCACCTACTTCTACGTGGCGATCACCTTCGACCCGGTCGAGGTGGCCGACAACATGAAGAAGTACGGCGGGTTCATTCCGGGCATCAGGGCCGGCAAACCGACCGAGGACTACCTGGCCTTCGTGCTCTCGCGGCTCACCGCGCCGGGGTCGCTCTACCTGGCTCTGATCTCGCTACTTCCGGCGATTGCGTTCATCTTCTTCAACGCGCAGAACAATTTCCCGTTCGGTGGCACTAGCATTCTGATCGTTGTCGGCGTGGGATTGGACACGGTCAAGCAGATCGAGAGCCAGCTCCAGCAGCGCAACTACGAAGGTTTCCTCAGGTAACTCGACGGCGAGGCAGGACGATGCGACTTTTGATCATGGGACCCCCCGGAGCGGGTAAGGGGACCCAAGCCGCCATCATCGGCGAGCATTACCAGATCCCAGCGATCTCCACCGGAAACATCTTCCGGGTGGCGATCACCAATCGGACGCCGCTGGGCGAGCGGATCAAGCGGATCATCTCCGAGGGCGGCTACGTGCCCGACAGCCTGACGTTGAAGGTGGTCGCGACTCGTCTCGAAGAGTCGGACGCCGTCAACGGCTGGCTGCTCGACGGCTTCCCGCGGACGGCCCGGCAGGTGAACGCGCTGGACGCGGAGCTGGCCAAGGGCGGCGCAGCGCTCGACGCGGTGGTGTCGATCACCGCCGACGAGGAGGCGATCATCCAGCGGATGCTGAAGCGCGCCGAGATCGAGGGCCGTCCGGACGACAACGAAGAGACCATCCGGAATCGGATGGAGGTCTACCACGAGCAGACCGACCCGTTGCTGGACATCTACCGCGAGCGGGGCATGCTGGTCGAGGTCGACGGCATGGGCACGGTCGAAGAGGTGTCGGCCCGGGTTCTGGCCGCGCTGGCCGAGAGGCTCGGTCGCTGATTCGTGGCCCGCGGCATCGAGATCAAGACGCCCGAGCAGGTGCGCGTCATGCGGTGCGCCGGCTTGGTGGTTGGACGGACGCTGGCGGCGCTGCGCGACGCGGCGACGGCAGGGGTCACCACCGGCGAACTGGACGCCCTGGCGCGTGACGAACTCGCGCGGGCCGGGGCGACGTCCTCATTCCTGCACTACGGCGGCGGCTGGGGTGTGCCGCCGTTCCCGGCGGTGACCTGCATCTCGGTCAACGACGAGATCGTGCATGGCATCCCCGGCGAGCGGGTGCTGGCTGACGGCGACCTGGTCTCGGTCGACTTCGGCGCGATCGTGGACGGCTGGCACGGCGATTCGGCGATCAGCTTCAGCATCGGCGAGGCCCGGCCGGAGGATCAGCGGCTCAGCGATGTGACGCGGGAGTCGATGTGGCGCGGCATCGCGGCGGCCCGGCTCGGTGGCCGGGTGGGTGACATCTCGGCCGCGGTCGAGGGCTACGTGCGCAGCCGCCGTCCGGAGCGTTACGGGATCATCCGCGAGTTCACCGGGCACGGCATCGGTTCGGACATGCACCAAGCCCCCGACGTCCCCAATCACGGACGCCGCGGCCGCGGCCCGCTGCTCAGCCAGGGCATCTGCCTGGCGGTCGAGCCGATGCTCACCCTGGGTGGTGAGGGAACCGCGACCCTAGACGACGGCTGGACCATCGTCGCCCGCGACGGCTCCAGGGCCTGCCACTGGGAACACACCATGACGATCACCAAACACGGCCTGTGGGTGCTCACCGCCGAGGACGGCGGCGAGGCCGAGCTGACCGCGCTGGGTGCGACGTTCGGCCCGCTGGCCGACTGATGGTTGGGTCGAATCACCCGGGTGGCAAGCCCGGTACCGGGTCTTCCTGGATGCCCACCGGCACCAACGGTGTGCCGCTAGTGGCGGTGAGGGAGGACTGAGCCGATGACCGAGTCGAAGCGCTGGCGTCAGGTGGCGGCGATGCTCGCGGACGTCGATCGCCGGCTGCTGTACGCCCAGATCGTGGTGTCTGCCGACACCGGCACCCCGATGCGCGCCGCGGACTTGGATTCGGCAGGCGCGAAGCGGCTGCGCGCCCTGCTCGCCGCCGGCCTGGTGGTCGACGACGGCGCCCTGCGCCCCGGCGAGGTCTTCGCCGAGTTGCTCGACGAGTCTGCGCCCCGGGTCGCGTCCGGTCCCGAACGCTTCCTCACCCATGGCCGGCTGACCGTGCTGCCCCGTCGCGCCGCCGATCGGGACGAGTTGTTCGCTTGGCTCGCCGGCCGCGTGCTGGCGCCGGGTGAGTGCCTGGACGAGAAACAGCTCACCTCCCGGCTGGCCGAGCTGGCCGACGACCCGGTCGCGTTGCGCCGCTACCTGATCGACGCCGGGGAGCTGCTGCGCAGCCCGGACGGCCGCGACTACCGGCTGCCGGGGCCGCGATGACCGACCCCACGGATGCGGCACGGGTGTGGGGCGGTCCGGTCAGGTGGCCGGCGGGGCTGGTGCGGGACCTGGGTCTGATCGGCCGTGCTGCCGAGGTTCTCGTCCGGGTGGGTCTGCCGGCCGCGGCAGAGCCCTTGTTCGCAGCTGGGCCGCTCCGCCCGGTCCTCTCGGGACCGGAAGCGGGAGCCATCCAGTTCGGCACCGATTTCGGATCGAGGATCTGCGTCCGCCCGCCGGACGGCGAGGTGGTCTCGGTTCGGGAGGACGGCGGTCCGGTCCGCCGCGTCAACGCCGACCTCGCCTCCTTCGCCGAGTTCCTGTTCCGTGCCGCCAGCACCCTGGCCACTTTTCCGCAGCTTGATGACGACGCGATCGATCGGTCGGTGGTCGCCCTCAGACAGGAGCTGCTACGGATCGACTCGTCGGCCTTCGCCGACCCCGACGACTGGTGGGCGCTCATCGTCGAACAGCTGAGCGACGGGCTGCTGTAGGGCCGCCGGACCGGTTCAGGGGAGTTCTTTCTGGGTTCAGCGTTCCGCGCAGTTCACGGCGATCGCCAGGGCGTCGCAGACGGCGTGCATGCGGTCGCCGGCCAGCCGTCCGAGCCGCTGGACGAGCAGACCGACCGGCACCTGTTCCACGGAATCCAGGTTGACCACGCACGGACGGGGCACCGGATCCTCCCCGGGCTCGAGGCGAACCTCGCTGGGTAGGTCGCGGATCGTCGTCGTGCAGGGCGCGATCATGGCCAGCCGGCGCGCGGTGATGGCCGCGGTCCGGGAGATCACCACGACGGGACGGCGTCCGATATCGGGGTGCTCACACCACCAGAGTTCGCCCCACTCGGGAAGGCTCATCGAGGACCGGACGTCCGGACGGCGGCGCCGAAGCCCGCCAGATCGCCCCACTCGTCGGGGGCGTCCATCGGCTGGGCGGCATAGCCGGTGGCGTAGGCCTGGTCGATCTCAACCGCCCGGACCTCGGCCAGCAGTGCCCGCAGGGCGCGCTCGATCATGCTCGCGTCGGTGCCGGAGAGATCGAGTGCTCGCGCCCGGGCGAGCAATTCGGCGTCCACCGTCGTGCTGATCCGCTGTCGCGCCATGCCACGAGTATGCCACGAAGATGGCACGGCAGAGGTCGCGCGTGACGTTCGCCTGGTGAGCCCGGACACCGCCGACGTTGCCCAGGTTTGACTTCGTTGCGCAGGTTCAAACCTGTGCAACCAAGCCAAACCTGCGCAACGTCGGACTGGGGGGCTCGGGCAGCGCCTCAGCGCGGGGTGAGGTGGACGCCGGCGATCATGCAGCGCACCGATCCGCCGGCGCGTTCGATGGTCGGGATGGGCAGAGGCAGCAGGGTGGCGGACTCCTCGATCACCGCCCGCTGGGCATCGGTGAGGGACGCGGCTGCCCGCGCGGACAGCGCCAGGACGCGTCCGTTCGAGCCGGTCAGCTCGATGGTGTTGCCGGCGAAGTTCGCGACTTGGTCGAAGCTGAGCTCCAGCACCGCGCGTCCGCTCTCGGCCAGCCGCTGGGCCACCTGGTCGCGGCGCCGGGTGTCGCTGATCGCGTCCAGGCAGATCAGCACGTACTCCGACGCGATGCCCATCATCACGTTGGTGTGGTAGACGGCGCGACCGTCCGGACCGGCGGTGGGGAAGGCCATCGGCTCGTAGCCGAACGCGGTGCAGAACCGTTCCAGGATGACCGGGTCGGCGCGGTGTGAGTTGGCCACGTAGGCCAGCCGTTCGGCGTGGTCGAGCACCATGGCGCCGGTGCCTTCCAGGAACAGGTCGTCGTACTCCAGGCCCGAGTAGTCGATCACCTCCTGGACCCGATAGGTGCTCTTCAGCAACTCGATCACGTCCGGACGGCGCTCCCGGCGCCGGTTCGGTGCGTACATCGGGTAGATCGCGATCCGTCCGCCGTGATGGGTGGAGAACCAGTTGTTCGGGAAGACCGAATCCGGGGTGTCCAGCTGGCCGAAGTCGTCGAAGACATGGACGGTGACACCGGCCGCAACGAGCCGCTCGACCGTGCTGTCGAACTCGTTCCGGGCCGCTGCGGCGATCGCGTCCGAGGCCAGGTCACCGGTGGGCAGGGCCTGGAAGGCGTTGTCGGCCAGCGTCTCGGCGTTGACCCGGAACCGGTGCGGACGCACCATCACCACGGCAGTCGGGGCCTGGACATTACGGAAGTTCATCGAAACCCTTCTGATTCGGCTGTCTGAGGGGCGCGGGCCCGACCTCGAACCGAGCATCGGTGAACCGGCCGGCGCGGACTGCCTGAACGCACCGGCGACGCGAGAGCACCGTACCGGACCGAAACCGGACAAGTCAGTGCGAGTGACACCACGATGAAACATTTCGGCAATACTCTGAGCGAGTGACCGCATTGTTCTCGGATTACCAGGCATCGGGGCCGGCTTTCGACGAGATGATCGCCGCGGAGGGCGTCCGGACGGCCTACTCCTCTGCCCTGCGCCAGCTCGGCAAGCTGGAGGCCACCGAGGTCCGCTCTCGGGCCGACTACCTGAAGAGCACCTATCTCGACCAGGGTGTCACCTTCGACATCGGCGGCGAGGAGCGGCCCTTCCCGCTCGACATCGTGCCGCGGATCCTGCTCGCCGACGAGTGGGCCGTGGTCGAGTCCGGCGTCGCGCAGCGGGTGAAGGCACTGGAGGCGTTCCTGGCCGACGTGTACAGCGACGGCAAAGTCTTTGACGACGGCGTGATCCCGCGCCGGGTGGTCACCAGCTCGCCCCACTTCCACCGGGTGATGCACGGCATCGTGCCGCCCAACGGCGTCCGGGTGCATGTCTCCGGCATCGACCTGATCCGCGACAACGAGGGCACCTTCCGGGTGCTTGAGGACAATGCCCGGGTGCCGTCCGGGGTGTCGTACGTGATGACCAACCGGCGGGCCATGTTCTCGGCGCTGCCCGAAGTGACCAGCCGGCACCGGATCCGGCCCGTCGAGCAGTACCCGCTGCAGCTGCTGGCCGCACTGCGGGCCGCTGCGCCGCACGGTATCCCCGATCCCAACGTGGTGGTGCTGACCCCGGGCATCTACAACTCCGCCTACTTCGAGCACGCCCTGCTGGCCCGGATGATGGGCGTCGAGCTGGTCGAGGGCCGCGACCTGGTCTGCCAGGCCGGACGGGTCCGGGTGCGGACCACCCAGGGCCTGCGTCCGGTGCATGTCATCTACCGCCGGTTGGACGACGAGTTCCTCGACCCGGCGACCTTCCGGGCCGACTCCATGCTGGGCTGTGCCGGGCTGATCAACGCCGTCCGGGCCGGCAACGTGACGCTGGCCAATTTTGTCGGCAACGGCGTCGCCGACGACAAGCTGGTCTACACCTACGTGCCCGACCTGATCCGCTACTACCTGTCCGAAGAGCCGATCATCCCCGGCGTCGACACCTGGCGGATGGAGGATCCGGATTCCCGCGAAGAGGTGCTGGACCGGTTGGCCGAGCTGGTGCTCAAACCGGTCGACGGCTCCGGCGGCAAGGGCATCGTGATCGGCCCGGCGGCCAGCAAACGCAAGCTGGACAAGCTGCGCGCCGAGGTGCTGGCCAACCCGCGCGGCTGGATCGCCCAGCCGGTGGTGCAGCTGTCCACCGTGCCCACGATGATCGACGGCAGCATGCGGCCGCGGCACGTCGACCTGCGGCCGTTCGCGGTGAACAACGGCAGCAGCATCTATGTGCTGCCCGGCGGGCTGACCCGGGTGGCGCTGCCCGAGGGCGAACTGATCGTGAACTCGTCCCAAGGCGGCGGCTCCAAGGACACCTGGGTGCTGGCCCGGGACGGCGTCCGGGCGCAACGGAAGCGGACCCGGCCCAAGGCGGTGCCGATCGGCGTGCCGCGGGTCGACATCGGTGAGGAAGGCGTCCAGCAGCAACAGGAACAGCAGCAACAGCAGGGCCGGGGAACGGAGGCGTCATGCTGAGCCGGATCGCCGAATCGCTGTTCTGGATCGGCCGCTACCTGGAGCGGGCCGAGTACACCTGCCGGATCGTCGAGGTGCACCTGCAACTCCTGCTGGACGACCCGAGCGTCGATCAGGAGGCTGCGGGTCATTCGCTGCTGGAGGTGATGGGCTACCCGCCTCCCGAGGGCAAGACCGCCGACGCCCAGTACGTGCTGACCTCGCTCTGCTACGACTCGGAATCGCCCGCGTCCGTGGCCGCGGCACTCGGCGGCGCCCGCGAGTCGGCGCGCCGCGCCCGCGAAACGGTGTCCACCGAGATGTGGGAGGCGATCAACACCACCTGGAACTCGGTGCGCGGCGGACGGCTGCAGCGGATGCGTCCGGCGACCGCGTTCAAGCTGATCCGGGAGCGCTGTGCGGTCATCTCGGGCACCGCCGATTCCACGATGAGTCATGACGAGGGCTGGCGGTTCCTGGTGCTGGGCCGCTCCATCGAGCGCGCCGACATGACCGCCCGGTTGATCCAGTCGGCGTCGCTCACCTCGGGTTCGCAAAGTGCCTGGAACAACCTGCTCCGCGGCTGTGGTGCGCATCACGCGTTCCTGCGCACCTACGGCGGTGTCACCACCGACCGCGACGCCGCCGAGTTCCTGCTGCTCGACCGGCTGTTCCCGCGGTCATTGGTGTTCACCCTGACGGCCGCGGAGGATGCGCTGGCCGACCTCGGCCAGACCGAGCGCCGGGCGGGCATCGAGGACGCCGCCCAGCGGCTGCTCGGCACCGCGCGGGCCGAGTTGGAATACCGGCCGCCCGGCGAGGTGCTGCACGACCTGCCGAGTCGGATGGCCGACTTGCAATGGGTGTGCAATCAGGCCAGCACGGCGATCAGTCAACGGTATTTCGAGGGCGCCACAGCCGCCGTGTGGCGGGGAGGCGAACAGTGACCAGGCAGATCCGGATCGTCCATCACACCGGGTACGCCTATCGCGAGCCGGTGCTGGGGTCCTACAACGAGGTGCGGATGACGCCGCGCTCCAGCCGGGAGCAGTGGGTGCTGTCGTCCCGGATCGACATTCAGCCCACCCCCTGGGTGCTCGGCTACCGGGACTACTGGGGTACCAAGGTGACCTCGTTCGAGATCCGGGAACGGCATTCCCGGCTGGGCGTGACGTCCACCGCCACCGTCGAGGTGACCCGGTCCGCTGAGCCGGCACCGGGGGCCAGCTGGGAGGAACTGCGCGAGCCCGGGCTGGAAGACCGGCTGGTCGAGATGCTGACGCTGACCGAGCACATCGATCCGGGCACCGAACTGAGCGAGTTCGCCGCCGGGGTGGCCCGCGAGGCCAGCCCGGCGGAAACCGTCGCCGCGGTGGTGGCGACGATCCGGGACCGGGTGCGGTACGTGCCGGGTGCCACCCATGTGCAGACCCGGGCGTGCGACGTCTGGGCCGCCGGGGCCGGGGTCTGCCAGGACATGGTGCACGTCGCGCTCGGCGCCCTGCGCGGTGTCGGAATCCCGGCCCGTTACGTCTCCGGCTACCTGATGCCGGCCGCCAACCCGGTGCCAGGTGAAGCTCGCAAGGCCGAGTCACACGCCTGGCTGCAGTACTGGGACGGCGCCTGGGTCGGCCTCGATCCGACGAACGATTCGGCGCCCGGTGAGTTCCATGTCGAGGTCGGCATCGGACGCGACTATTCGGACGTCCCCCCGCTGCGCGGCATCTACTCCGGTGCCGCCGAATCGGAGATGTACGTCGAAGTGGAGATGACGGTCCTCGACTGACCCCGTCCAGCCCCGCTGGTTCATTGCTGCAGCCGGTCTTGCCGGGTCGGCGTTCTCGACAACGTCGTCCGATGGAGGATTGCTTCGCGGGTCTCGTGTTGTAACGCGAGATCGCCGAGCTATCTGACCATCGGAGAAGCATCTCGACAACGCCGACCAACCGCAGGCCGGCATCGTGACGGGGTCGACGGGGGATTTCCTGGACGGCGTCGCGGGCTGCGAGTCCGGCTAGCCTGGACGGGTGGAGAACCTGCCGATCTCGTCGAAGTACCGCTCGCGGCCGCTGGAGCCGCTGGGTGACGCGGAGCGCGAGGAACTGGCGGAGCGGCTGAATGAGCAGTTCGCCCGCGGCGCGATCGACACCGACGACTACCGGACGATGCTCGACCAGGTCTTCGCCGCGCACACCCTGGGCGAGGTGGCCGAGGTGGTGGCCGCGCTGCCCGCGAAGGAGACCTTCGCCGTGCCGGCCGTGATCGAGACCGGAACGACCGCACCGGGGGAGTTGCTGCCCACCAAAGGTCCGGGCCGCAAGGGCGCGATCATGCTGGCCGCCGGGCTGGGCACCGGCATCGCGGTGGCCATCCTGCTACTGGTGCTGCTCCTGCTCTAGCGGACCTTGACCGCCTTGTTCGTCGGCCGGATGTCGGCGCCGGTGAGGTTCTCGTGGGTGACATAGGTCGCCAGTGCCGCCGACAGCAGCTGTGCCCATGGGTCGTTGCCGCCCCGGCTGGATGCGCTCGCCAGGGTGACGGTCGGGGTCTGGGGACGCAGCGGCGGCTGGCGCAGCCAGGTGCGTGGCGAGGTCCAGCGGATACCGAAGCCGGGATCCGGAGCGCCCGCCGTGTGATCGTGGACGATGACCGTCTCGGGCTCACCGGTCAGCCGGTACTCGACCCGGACGCCGGCCGTGCTGTGGTGCACGTCTTCGGTGATCCCGGTGACTAAGGGGCGCTGTTCAGTAGGGTCCTGCTCACTCGGACCCTGCCGACTCGAACCCCGCCGACTTGAACCCTGCGCGGTCCGGCGCTGTTCTGACGTGGAGAGCGATCCGGATCGGGCCGGGTCAGCCAAGCCTGATCCGGATCGTTGTTCGATGGTCGGCGCCGATTCCGGCGTCAGGGTCACCTGCGGCGCGAGCGCGGGCCGGGTCCAGGCGGTGCGGCGGCGCAGCAGAGGCTCACGTCCGCCGGTCAGCCGCAGGTATTCCCACGGGTTCACGGTGGCCACGATGGCGTCCACCTCGACCGAGTCGGACGCCGTCGTCACCCGATGCGGCGCGAGGGCGGTGACCGGCTCGCCGGTGTGCACCTCCACCCGGCGCAGCGCCAACCGTCCGGTGAGCAGGTCGATCAGCTCCGCCGACGTCACCGGTGCGCCGTCCCGGGTTAGTTGCCAGCGTCCGAAGGTGCGCTCCAGGGCGAGCCGGACCGCGACGAACTCGGGCGTCCGCTCCGGCAGCGACCCGATCCGCCAGGCCGTCGAACACAGCAGCGCGGCGGCCTGCGGATGGCCGAACCCGCGCGCCAGTGCGGTGACCGTGCGGTTCAAGCCGAGCGCCTTACGACGTCGCGGGGTCAGCGCCGCGTCGCTGAACTCGTCCTCCAGGCCGAGCCGGCGCAGCACCTGCCAGCGGTCGTCGAGGTCGTCGAGCAGATCGCGCCAGCGGGTGGCCGCCGGTGTTCCCCAGGCGTCGGTGAGCGTCGTCCACTGGTCGCCCCGGTCGGCCGGCAGCGTCAGCGCGCTCCCGTCCGCGAAGTGGTGGACGGCGGCAGGCGCCGGAACCAGCGCGTGTCCGGTGCGGGCCAACTCGGCATCGAACGGGCGTCCCGATTTGCGGAACAGGTCTCGCCACGGTGCCGGGAAGGTGAACACCGGCGGCAGTACACCCGGATCGGCCCAGCGTCCCCCCAACCGCGGACGGGACTCGAATAGGAGCACCCGATGCCCGGCCTTCGCGAGCCGTGCCGCCGCCGCCATGCCGGCCAGCGACCCGCCGACCACCGCGACCGTGCTCATGCCGGCCACCCGGACGTCGTGCGCAGCTGCATCAGCGCGCCAGCTCGATCAGCTTACGGACGGTGTTCAGGTTCCGCGCCGTCCCGGCCACGCCCAGGGCCCGGCCGAGTGCGGCCTGGTTCAGTTCCGAGCGTCCGGCGCCGTTCGCGAAGCGTAGGTGCAGCTCGGTGCCGATCACCTGCCAGCGGTCGTCGCCGGTCTCGACCTCGCCGGCCTTCGCGATCGCAGCTGGGGACGGCGCGCCGGCGAGGAAGCTGATGTAGGAGAACTTCGGCTCGACGATCTCGAACGGGTGCGCCTCGAGCGCGGCGACCATCTCCTCGCGCGAGCGGCTGATCACCTCGCGGAAGAAGCCGAACTGCTGCTCGACCGCCTTCTCCAACGCCCGCTCGAAGGCGTCGCTGTCGTCGGGAGGCGTGCACACCATGTTGCCCGAGGCGATGTAGGTCGACACGTCGCGAGCCCCCAGCGACTCGGCCAGGCCGCGCCATTGCGCCATCGGCAGCTTGCCGGTGCCGCCGACGTTGATGGCCCGGATCAGCAGGATCCGCCGGCTCACCACAGCGCCCGGTCCCGGTTCGGTGTCGATCCGCCGACGGGCGTGCAGCAGGCGTGGGGGGTCGGTGGGTCGAGGCTCACATCGGGGTCGCTCCTCATGGCGTCACCCTACGACCGTGCGTCGCCGGCTGCCCACCGCGACCCCACTATCCGCGCGCACCATTTCTGTCGGTTGCTCCTGTCAGGGTTGACGTGGGCCGGCAGTAGGGGGCTATGCTGGCACATGTCGAACAAATGTTCGATAAAGGACGCGTTGATTTCGCTGGTCGAGCTTGTCGAGACCCGAACGTGCGCTTGCTGGCAAGGGGTTTCGACAGAGCTCAACCAGCGCGGCGCGGGGTTTGCTGGCTCAGCTGGGGGGAACGTCGATCAGCGCTTCCATCGAGTCGGGGAAGGCTCACAGCTCCGCGGCGCGGACGGACCTCGACCCCCGTCCGCGCCGGGGTCCGTCGTTCTCTGAGCCGATTCGACCGGCGACAAGACGACCAGGGGTGATCGTGCGCAGCAGAGCGGAACGGCCGGACGCGTCGTCGTCGAGCAGCGGGACCGGCGTGCGGAGTCAGCGTCACGACCGGGGCCAGCCGGACCACACTCTGCCGGGGAGTGGTGCCCAGTCGGACCGGGGTCACCAGAACCGGCATCAGTCGGGGAGCGGTGCCCAGCCGGACCGGGAGCGCCGGGGAACCGGGGCTGGGTACGCCCACCAGTCTCCCGAACTGAGCGCGGCGTCCGCGGCGCTGACCGAGGCGGAGTTCGCCGAGACGGCGTCCCAACGATTCCTGTGGGCGCACCTGGCCGCGTTGCGGGTGGCGGCGGTGGTGCTGGCCTGCCGGGCGTCCGGACGGGTGGGGCGCGACCGACCCCGGGATGTCTGGCAGGTGCTCGCCGAGGCCGCCCCCGAGTACGCAGAATGGGCCGGCTTCTTCGCCTCGTCGGCGTTGAAGCGGGAGGCCGTCCGGGCCGGTGCGGTGGCGATGGTCAGCGCCCGGGAGGCCGACGATCTGGTGCGTGACGTGATCATCTTCCGCGACCGGGTGGCCCGTCGACTGGGACGCGCCGCAGCACCTCGCCGGGAGGTGTCGTGACCGCCGCCCGCGCTGCCTCGGAAACCCGTGCCGCCCCAGAAACCCGCGCTGCCTCGGAAACCGGCGCCGCTCGGAGGACGGGCGCTGCTTCAGACACCGGCGCTTCACGAACCGGTGCGGCCCCGAGATCCGGTGATTTCGGCGTGCGCACGATCCTCCATGTCGACATGGACGCCTTCTACGCGTCCGTCGAGCTGCGCCGCCGGCCCGAGCTCGCCGACCGGCCGGTGTACGTCGGCGGCGAGCACCGCGGCGTGGTGCTCAGCGCGAATTACCGGGCGCGGGCGTTCGGCATCGAGGGTGGCATGTCATCGGCGAAGGCGCGCAGGTTGTGCCCGCAGGCGGTGGCGGTGCCGCCCGACTTCACCGCCTACACCGAGGTATCGGCCGGCATCGGCGCCGTTTTCGAGTCTGTCACCGCCCAGGTCGAGATGGCGTCCATCGACGAGGCCTATCTCGACGTCACCGCTGGCCTGCGGGCGTTCGGGTCGGCGCGGGCGCTCGGCGAGTATCTGCGGGCGGTGGTCGCCGACGAACAGGGCATCACCTGTTCGGTCGGCATCGGCCGCACCAAGCTGGTCGCCAAGGTGGCCTCCGCCCAGGCGAAGCCGGACGGCCTGATCGAGGTGCCGCCCGGAGCAGAGGCCGCGTTCCTGCACCCGCTTCCGGTCGACCGGATCTGGGGTGTCGGCCCGTCCATCGCCACCCGGCTGCATCGGCTGGGCGTCGCCACCGTCGCCGACCTGGCCGGCACCCCGGTCGGCACTTTGCAGCGCACCTTCGGACGTCAGCAGGGAGCGCTGCTGGCCGAGCTGGCCTGGGGCCGGGACGGCCGGCGGGTCACTGCTCGGCCCGGTGAGCGCGGCGTTGGTTGCCAGCACACCTTTGCCCACGACATCGCCGACCCGGTGCAGCTGCGGGCCGAGTTGCTCCGGGTCTGCGCCACCGTCGCCCGACGGATGCGCCGGGCGGGGGTGCTCGGCCGGGTGCTCACCGTTAATGTCCGGTTCGCCGACTTCCGCACCACCGCGCGGACGGCGACGCTGACCGGTCTCACCGACCGCACCGACCAGTTGCACGGCCAGGCGGTGGCGTTGTTCGGCAAGGTCGCCGGCACGGACGCGAGGGTCCGGCGGGTCGGCGTCCGGGTGCAGGGCCTGGTCGATGCCGAGCGGGCGTACTGGCAGCCGGCGCTGGGCGATCCGGAGTGCGGCTGGCGCGAGGCCGAGCTGGCCATGGACGCGGTGCGCGACAAATTCGGCCCCCGCTGCCTGGAACGGGCGGTGCTGACCCGTTCCAGGTGAGGGCTTTTCGATCTTTGTTCCGTTTGGTGGGTCGCCAGCCTAGACTTGGCCTGCGGCCCAGCCGCGCGTGCCCCATTGAACCGAAGGGAGGTTGGCATGGCTCTTTCCGAGGACGAACAGCGACTCCTGTCCCAGCTGGAGGAGGCACTGGCAGCCGAGGATCCCAAGCTAGCCAGTACTCTGCGCGGAACCACGACCCGGCGGCTACATCGCCGACGAGCCGCGTTGGCCGGCGTCGGTTTCCTGATCGGCATTGGTTGCCTGATCGGTGGCATGCAGCTGAGCATCGCGTTGAGCATCGTCGGCTTCGTGATCATGCTTGCTGCCACGATCGTTGCGATCACCTCATGGCGTCACGTCGGTGATGCCGCTGCCGCCAGCCCTTCGACCCGCTCGCCGCAGAGTGAGAAGGCGTTCATGGACAAGATGGAAGAGCGCTGGCGCCGTCGCCAGGACGAAGGCCAGTAGCCCTCATCGCGCACTACCCGCGCCAGCGCAGGCGCCGCCACAGTGACCGTGGCACCACTTCCCGTCCCAACCTGCGTGGGCCGGTGACGCCCGCCGCCAGGCCGGCCCGTACCCGTTCGACGTCCGCTGCCACGTCGTTGACCTCGCCGACGTCATCGGCGTAGCGGGCCCGTTCGACCAGCAGGGCCACCCGGATCAACGCCGCTCCCGCCTCCGCCGGCAGGTCGGCCGCCAGCGTGGCGGCGATCTGCCGCGCCGAGCCGCTCGGCCACTCCCGGCCCGCGTCCCAGATGCTGTCCCGGATCTCGTCCCAGGCCCCGGCCACCGCGGCCCGGGCCGGCTGCACTGCCAACCGGTGGGTGCGCCGCCGTCCGCGAAGCACCGACGGGACGGCGGCCAGCAGTGCGAGGCCCAGCACGCCTGCGGCCCAGCCCAGCCAGTCCGCATTGGCGGCGGTGGCCGGTGTGCCGCCGTCCGGCTCGGGTTCCGGTGCCTGCGGTTCGACGCTGGGTTGGTCGTCCGCGGCGCTCGGCGTCGGGGAAGGGGTCACCGACGGCTCGACCTGGGTGGTGCCGCCCGCATAGCCGGGCGGCTCGGCGATCGCGGGCGTCGGTTCGAAGGCCACCCAGCCGAGCCCGTCGAGATACAGCTCCGGCCAGGCATGCATGCCGCGGATGTTCACCGCCCACCGGTCTCCGGCTCGGCTGCCGGGCAGGAAGCCGACCGCGACCCGCGCCGGGATGCCGATCGCGCGGGCCAGCACCGCCATTGAGCCGGCGAACTGCTCGCAGTAGCCGATCCGGTCCTCGAACAGGAAATTGGTCAACGCGTCGTAGCCCGACCCGGGCGCCGGCTCGGTGCTGTAGCTGAACGCCGAGGAGCGCAGCCAGTTCTGGATCAACACCGCCCGGCGCCCATCGGTGGTGCCTCGCCGGGTGATTTCCCGCGCCAGGGCCCGGATCCGCGGCGGCAGGTCGTCGGGTAGGGCGGCGGTCAGGTCCGCGTCGGCCGGGGTGCCGGCGTTGGCGGCCGCCACCTGCGCCGCGGTCGGTGCGACGTCGACGATCGTCGCCCGGTAGCGTAGACCTCTGGTCGCCGAGGTGCGCCCGGCGCCGATGGCCAGCACGCTCATCGAGAGCGGATCGTGCCGCCACGTCCCGGGTGCCTCGAACGCCGCTGGCGCGTACGGCAGCGGCAGCCATTCGGAGCTGAAGGCGTCCACCGTCACGTCGATCTGATACCGGGGGCGGCCCAGCGGTGCTCCGGGCGGCGTCGGCAACCCGCCTCCTTCCAGTTGGGTCGGAGCGAGGTGGAAGCCGCCGGCGTCGAAGACCGGCAGCGCGGTCAGTCGCAGCTGGGCCGGCGACCCGGTGTCGGTGGCGTAGCTGAGCACCTGGCGGTCCTCGGGCTGCTGCAGGTTGCGGCGCAGGTCGATCGACGGGTCGCCCATCTGGATGGGTCCGCGCCCACCGAACGGGGTGCCCCGGTCGGTGTCCAGGCCGGGGGTGACCAGGCCGGCCACGACCGCGACCGACATTCCGGCGAGCAGGCAGGCCAGCCCGCCGGCCAGCAGCCGCAGCCCCGGCCGGGTGGACGTCGCGGCGCGGGGCACCCGTCCCGCGGTGTCCGCGAGTAGCACCAGCAGGTACCCGGCGGCCACGCAGAGCAGTGCACCGAGGGAAGCCAGGTCGGGCAGGGCCGCGGCGATGAGCAGGTAGGGCACGCCGAACGGCAGCAGCGTCCAGGCTGCGTAGCCGTGGGTCACCGCCAGCTGGTCGGCGAGGAAGGCGAGCACCCCGACTGCGGCGGTGGTGATCAGCCGGACGCCGAGATTGGGCGCCATCGGCGCGGTCGAGGTCATCGTCCAGGCCAGGCCGTCGGCGAGCACCTTGGCCAGAGCGGACGGGCCGGGCAGGCCGGCGGCGAGGGCCAGCCCGCACAGGGTCAGCAGGCCGATCGCGGCCTGCACAGTGCCCGCCAGCAGCTCGCTGCGCAACAGCCGGCGGGCCAGGACACCGCTGCCGCCGATCACCGCGATCAGCACCAGGCAGTCGACGAACAGGCCCCGATCGGCGGTCGCCGGCTGCAATGCGGGCAGGGACAGCGCCATGCCGGCGGCGACCGCGGCGCCCCGCAGATCGGCCGCCCTCACCGGCCCGGCCCCTCGCCAAGGGCCGCCCAGGTGTCGGCGATCGTCCGCACCCCCGCGTTGGGGATCACGCGCCAACCGTTGGCGACCAGGATCGCCAGCGGGTCATCCGGCCCGGCCTCGACCGGGTGCAGGACCATCGCCCGGCACAGCGTGCCGTGCCGCCGCGCGGCGGCGAGCGCGACCGCGTCCGCGACCGAAAGACGTCCGAGAATCGCGATGAACAACTCGGCGCGGCCGCCGAGGCCGGCGCTCAGCGCGCCGTCCAGGTCGCTCGCCTCGGTCAACGTGCTGTCGGTCAGGTGGTCGAGCAGCGCCTCGCGCAGGGTCTCGCTGTCGGCATCCAGACACAGCCCGGAGGCATCGACCAGGCCGACGTCGTAGCCGGCGTCCAGCAGGTGCATGCCGATCGAGGCCGCGGCCGAAACTGCCCACTCAAAGCTGGAGCGCGATCCCTGCCCGGTGTGCCCGGCGCGGCGGTTGTCCAGCAGGATCGTCGCGCTGGGTTCCCAGGCATGCTCCTCGCGACGAACCATCAGCTTTCCGGTCCGCGCCGTCGAGGGCCAGTGGATGCGGCGCAGCTCGTCGCGGGGGCGGTAGTCGCGGATCAGCACGTCGTCCGGGCCGAGAACGATGCTGTGCTGCTGCGCTGCTTCGCCGACCAGGCCGGTGCCAGCGGCGGGTGCGGCCTGATCGAGCCGATGGATGGCAGGGGTGACGGTGAGCAGGCTCAGGCCGCCGAGGCGTCGCCGGAGAGTGGTCAGGCCCAGCGGATCGATCGTGGTCCACCGGCTCGGGCCGATCCGGTACCGTCCCCGGACGACAGTGGCCAGCTGGTAGGAGTGCCGGCTGGACAGCCTGCCCCGGCCCGACGGCACCGGCAGCATCGGCCCGGCGCCCAGGCCGTCGGGCACTGTCTCCTCCACGAAACCCCAGGCGCCCAGGTTGACGCTGTCGCGTCCGAGTTCGAGGGTGGCCCGGACGGTTGCGCCGGCGGGCACCCGGTCGGGCACCAGCGAGCGCCGCAGCACCGGTTTGCGGGCCGATCGCCAGGTGAGCACGGCGGCCGCGGCGACAAGTCCGACCAGCAGGCCGCCCGGCCAGGCGAGTGGCCGCAGCCCGGAGGCTCCGGCAGCGATCAGCAGTATCACCGCTGCCGTGACCAGGCCGAGGCCGCGGATGGTGAGCCGAGGCATCTGACTAGTCGCGGTCGGGGACGCTGACGCTGAGCACCGCAACCCGAACCACCTCGTCGACATCGCGCCGGGCCAGCTGGGCTGCGGGGCTGAGCAGGATGCGATGCGCCAGCGCCGGCACTGCCAGGGCCTGCACGTCGTCCGGGATCACGTAGTGCCGGCCGTGCAGTGCGGCGCGGGCCTTGCTCGCCCGGAGCAACTGCAGACCGGCCCGGGGTGAACCGCCCAGCCGGACGTCGGGACTGGTCCGGGTGGCCTCGAGGATCGACACCAGATAGTCCTTGATCGCGGTGTGCGCGAAGACTGCCCGCACGCCGGACGCCAGCTGCGCCACCGTCTCGGCGTCGGTCACCGGGCGCAGATCGCCCAGCGGATCGCCGCCGCCGTGATGGTCGAGCATCGCGACCTCGGCGGACCGTACCGGGTAGCCCATCGAGATGCGCAGCGCGAACCGGTCGCGCTGCGCCTCGGGCAGGGGATAGGTGCCCTCCATCTCGACCGGGTTCTGGGTGGCCACCACCAGGAACGGATGCGGCAGCGGATGGGTGACCCCGTCGACGGTGACCTGATGCTCCTCCATCGCTTCGAGCAGCGCGGACTGGGTCTTCGGGGAGGCCCGGTTGATCTCGTCGCCGATCACCACGTTGGCGAAGACCCCGCCCGGCTTGAACTCGAAGATCCGCTGCTCGGCGTTGAAGATCGACACCCCGGTGATGTCGCTGGGTAGCAGGTCGGGGGTGAACTGGATGCGTTGCGCGGTGCCGCCGATGGCCCGGGCCAGCGCTTTGGCGAGCATCGTCTTGCCGACGCCCGGAACGTCCTCGATCAGCAGGTGACCGGACGAGAGCAGTGCCACCAGGGCGAGCTCGATGGCCTCCGGCTTGCCCTCGATCACGCTCGATACCGCGGAGCGGATGTCGTCGGCGACAGCCCGCAACTCATCGACACCGCTTGTTGCGATGCGTTCCATGGGTTCCCTCCGTCCGGCCCCGGCGCTGCGGCCACCTTACCGGGCGGCGGCGACGCCCCGATCGCGGCCCGGTGGTGGGTCAGTGGAGGAAAGTGGAGTACAGTGGCGCCAAGTGGAGGACAGAGTCGAGGGGGTGGGTCCCAGTGTTCTTGGGAACCCACACGCCGAAGCTCGATGACAAAGGTCGCTTCTTCCTCCCCGCGAAGTTCCGTGAGGAACTGAACGGGGGCCTGGTCATCACCAGGCAGCCTGACCGCTGCCTGGCGATCTTCACCCCAGCCGCCTACCAGGCGGCTGCCGATCGGATGATCGCGGGATCGTCCAGCCTGGCGAAGGTGCGCTCGGTGCAGCGGATGTTCGCCTCCGGTGCGGATTCGTCCACACCGGACAGCCAAGGCCGGATCACCGTGCCGGAGCACCTGCGGAACTACGCGGGGCTGCGCCGGGAGATTGTCGTGATCGGCGCCTTGGACCACATCGAGGTGTGGGACGCGGAGACCTGGGCTTCCTACGCCGCGGCGCAGGAAGAGGCCTTCGCACAGATGGACGAAGAGGTATTCGGAGCGGGGTGACCCGCCGAAGCAACACCGTCGCGTGCGGTGCGGCTTCAATCCGAGGGGCTGCCTCCTGGCGCACCTTCCCCGGTGCCAGGCGGCTTCCGCGGATTGAAACCACGGCGCACGCGAGGGTGCCATCCAGGGCAGATGGAGGGGTTGAGATGGACGGGCAGCAGGCCGTGCACGTGCCGGTGATGTGCGCGCGCATCGTCGACCTGCTCGCCGTGCCGCTGCAGTCACCCGGTGCTACCTATGTCGACTGCACCCTCGGCCTCGGCGGCCATGCCGAGGCCGTCCTCACCGCCTGCCCCGAGGCCAGGCTGATCGGCATCGACCGCGACCGTCACGCACTCGACGCGGCCGCGTCCCGGCTCGGCCCGTTCGGCGACCGGGTCGCGCTGTTCCAGGCTCGCTACGACGAGCTCCCGGAGGTGCTCACCGAGGCCGGACGACCGAAGGTGCAGGCGATCCTCGCCGACCTCGGGTTGTCATCGATGCAGATCGACCGTACCGAGCGCGGTTTCGCCTACCGCACCGACGCCCCCCTCGACATGCGCATGGACGACACCCAGCCGCTCACCGCCGCGGACCTGCTGAACACCGCGGACGTGGCCGAACTGACCCGGATCCTGCGCCGCTTCGGCGAGGAGCGGTTCGCCGACCGGATCGCCCGCCGGATCGTGGCCGAGCGGGCGACCGAACCGTTTACCGGCTCGGCTCGGCTGGTCCGGGTGATCGAGCAGGCCATCCCGGCTGCGGCCCGGGCGTCCGGCGGAGGGCATCCGGCCAAGCGCACCTTCCAGGCACTGCGGATCGCCGTCAACGACGAGCTGACCGCGCTGGCCGGGCTGCTGCCGGCGGCGATCGACGCGTTGGCACCCGGCGGACGTCTGGCGGTGCTCGCCTACCACTCTGGCGAGGACCGGCTGGTGAAGAACGCCCTGCGGGATGCAGCCACCGACCGGGCGCCCCGCGGACTGCCCGAGGTGCCCGCGGCGTTGCGGGCCCGGCTGGTGCTGCTCACCCGCGGCGCCGAGCGTCCCAACTCAGACGAAGTGCAGGTCAATCCGCGCGCCGCCTCGGCACGGCTGCGCGCGGGGGAACGAATCAACGAGGTAGCAGCATGACAGCACTCCTGGCCCCGAAGCCCCAGCCCGGACGGCGCCCGTCCGCGGAACCCTCCTCGCGGGAGAGTCTCCGGGAGGTTCGGCGACCGCAGCGCACCATGGCCAGCGTCCCCTTCATCCTGAGTCTCGGGGTGCTGCTGGCGCTCGGCATGGTCGGGCTGTTGCTGCTCAACACCTCGCTGCAGGAGCAGGCGTTCGCGGTGCGGGATCAGCAGAAGGCGGCCACCCAACTCGGCTACCGGATGGCCGCGCTGGAGACCGAAGTCACGCAGGCCCGGTCCAGCGCCGGCCTGGCGGCCGCCGCGGCCAAGCTCGGCATGGTGCCCAACCCCTACCCGGCGTACCTGGAACTGCCCGGCGGGGAGATCGTCGGTAAACCGACCGCGATGACCGGCCGTGAGGTCCCCGACGTCCGCTACCGGACGCCGGACGAACTCGTCGCCATCGCCAGGGCGCGCGATCAGGCCGCGGCCATGCAGGCCGCGCAGGCCAAGAAGCAGGCCGCGGAAGCCAAGCAGAAGGCCGCCGAGAAGAAGGCAGCCGAGGCGGCGAAGAAGAAGACGAACGGGAGCAGCCGATGACGGCGCAGAAGCCGACCGGGTCCCGCCGGCTCTCCCGGCTGAACCGTGCCCGGCTGCCGCTGGCGTCCCCGATCCGCCGGCTGCGCGTGTTGCTGATCGCCATCGCCGTGGTCTTCTCACTGTGCGCCGGACGCGCCCTGCAGGTGCAGGCATTCGACGCTAAGACCTACGCCACCGCCGCCGCCGAGCAGATGCAGAAGACGCAGGTTCTGCCGGCGTCCCGCGGCAACATCTCGGACCGCTACGGCGACATCCTGGCGTTCACCGAGGACACCGTTCAGGTCGTCGCCGACCCGAAGATGATCCGGACCAACGGCAAGATGGTCGAGAGTCAGATGACCTCGTTGGACCGCGAGGTCGCCGCGGCCGCCCCGCAACGACTGGCCGAGATCCTCGCCGCGCACCTGGGCAACACCCCTGAGTCCTACCTGCCGCAGCTGACCGATCCGAAGTCGTCCTACAAGGTGATCGCCAAGCGGGTACCGGCCCAGACCTTCGCCGACATCCAGGCCGAGATGAGCGAGGCGAAGTTGCTCGGCCTGCGCCGGATCACCGCCCCGACCCGTCGCTACCCGAACGGCCAGCTGGCCTCCAACCTGATCGGCTGGGTGAACGCTCAGGGCCAGGCGGCCGGCGGACTGGAGTTGTCGCTGGAGCAGCAGCTCAAGGGCACCGACGGCAAGGAGGTTTACGACGCGTCGCCGAACGGCAAGATCCCGCTCGGTGACAACGTCCTGATCCCGCCGCAGAACGGCCACAACTTCGGTCTGACCATCGACAACTCGATCCAGCTGGTGGCCGAGCAGCGGCTTGCCAAGGCGCTGGCCGACACCGGTGCTGAGGCGGCCGCGGTGCTGGTGACCAATCCGAACACCGGTGAGGTCCTGGCGATGGCGAACGCGCCGTCCTTCGACAGCAACAATCCCGGCAAGGGCAGCATCGACGACATGGGCAACCGAACCACCAACAGCGTCTACGAGCCCGGCTCGGTGCAGAAGGTGCTCACCTTCGCCGCGATGCTTGACAGCGGCACCATCGACCCCGACGAGAAGGTCAAGGTGCCTGGCGTGATCAGGTACGACAGCCGGAACCGGGTGACGGACTCCTGGAGCCACGGTGAGATCACCCTGCGTGCCCGTGGGGTCTTTGTCAGGTCGTCGAACCTGGGCACCATCATGCTGGCCCGCGGGATGAGCAAGGAGCAACTGCACTCCTACTACACCGCGTTCGGCTTGGGGCAGCGCACCGACATCGGTGTCACCGGAGAATCCAACGGCCAGTTGCCCAATGCGAATATGCCCGACTACACCCGCGACGGCGTCGCCTTCGGCAGCAGCCTCTCGGTGACCGCGGTGCAGAACGCGGCCGCAGTAGGTGCACTGGTCAACGGCGGCGTCTATCACGCGCCGACCCTCATCTCGACCATGGACGGGCAGCCCTACACCCAGCCCGGTCAGGACTCCACGCCGCGCCGAGTGATCGCCGAGAGCACCTCCAGCCAGGTGCGTTCGCTGATGGAGCAGCAGGCGCTCTACCAGAAGAGTGCGGCGTTCAATGTCGACGGCTACCGGATTGGTTCCAAGACCGGCACGGCCCAGCTGTACGACCCCGACTGCAAGTGCTACTCGCGGGACCGGCTGGTGGTTTCCACCGTCGGTGTGGCGCCGATCGAGAATCCGCAGGTGCTGGTCTACGCGGTGGTCTGGAATCCCAAGCGGGGCGCCTCGGGCAGTGCTGTCGCCGCACCGATCATGCACGACGTGCTGGCGCTCGCCCTGCCGCGATACGCCGTCCCGCCGTCGTCCACCAAGGCTGTCAAGCTCCCCATCGAGTAATAGGGTCATCACCATGGCTGAGCGCACTACTCGCCTGTCTGGGGTGCCCGAACTGCGGGACGCCGGTGTCACCGGCGTGACGCTCGACTCGCGGGCGGTCCGACCGGGCGATGCCTACGCGGCGTTGCCGGGGCAACACACCCACGGCGCACGGTTCGCGGCCGAAGCCGTCCGGCGCGGCGCCGTGCTGGTGCTCACCGATGCTGCCGGGGCCGCGCTGTGCGAGGTGAGCGTGCCGGTCGTCGTGGTCGACGATCCGCGCGCCACGCTGGCCGAGGTCGCGGCGGCTGTGCACGGCTACCCGGCCCGCGCGATGCGGATGTTCGGGATCACCGGCACCAACGGCAAGACCAGCACGCTGTTCTTGCTCGAGGCCGCCCTGACTGCGCTCGGCGAACGGGTCGGCACCCTGGGCACGATCGGCTTCCGGCTGGCCGGTGCGGCGATCGAGCGAAGCCGTAGCACGATCACCACCCCGGAGGCGCCCGACCTGCAGGAGCTGCTCGGCCAACTGCGGGACGCCGGTGCCAGCAGCGTGGCGATGGAGGTCTCCTCGCACGCGCTGGCCCTGCGCCGGGTGGGCGGCATCGTCTTCGACGTGGCCGGCTTCACCCAGCTCGGACGCGACCATCTCGACTTCCACCATGACCTGGAGACCTACTTCGCGGCCAAGGCCGAGCTCTTCCTGGACGGTCGCTCGCGGGCCTGCGTGGTGAACATCGACGGCGAATGGGGACGCCGGCTGGCCGGCCTGATCCGGGACCAGGGCACCCCGCTGCTGACCACCGGACGGGCGGCCGAGGCCGACTTCAGACAGCTTTCGGCCGAACCCGACGGCACCGGAGGCACGACGGTGCGCGCCGCCACACCGGACGGCACCCTCGAGTTCAGCGTGGCCATGCCGGGTGCCTTCAACGTAGCCAACGCGCTCACCGCCGCCGCCATGGTGCGAGCCGCCCGGCTGGACGTCGGCACGGCCGTCACCGCTTTCGCCACCGCCGCCGTGCCGGGGCGGATGCAGCGGGTCGAGCTGGGGCCGGGGGCACCGCGTGCGGTGGTCGACTTCGCGCACACCCCCGAGGCGGTGACGGCCGCGCTGGCGGCACTGCCGGCGCCTAGGATCGCGGTGCTCGGTGCCGGCGGCGACCGGGACCCCAGCAAACGAGGTCCGATGGGGGCCGCGGCCGCCGCGAACGCCGAACTGGTGGTGGTGACCGACGACAACCCCCGCTCGGAGGATCCGGCGACGATCCGCGCCGCCGTCCTCGACGGTGCCGAGCGGGCGGCCGGCGGCACCGTCGAAGTGCTGGACGGCGGCGACCGGCGGTCGGCGATCGCCTTGGCCCTGCGCCGGGCGCGCGGCACGGGTTGGGTGGCGGTGCTGGGCAAGGGACATGAGACCGGCCAGGAGCTGGCCGGGGTGATCAGCCCGTTCGACGACGTCGCGGTACTCCGCGAAGAATGGGAACGACTGGTGGGGGAGAGCAACGAAGGTGCGTGAACGGACGATTCGAGACGTCGCGGTGCTGGCCGGTGCCGCGCCGATCGACAGCGACCGCCGGACCGGGCCGGATGTGGTGATCGACTCCCGGTTGGCCACGCCCGGCGCGATTTTTGTGGCGCTGCCCGGCGAGCACGCCGACGGCAACGATTTCATCGCCGCGGCCGCGGAGCGTGGTGCGGTAGCCGCGCTGTGTACCAGGGTGACCGACGCACCGCTGGCGCACCTGCTGGTGGACGACGCCGAGCGCGGGCTGAGCGACCTGGCCCGCGGTGTGGTGGCGCAGGAGACGGCGTCCGGGCTGGCCTGCCTGGCGATCACCGGGTCGTCGGGGAAGACCAGCACCAAGGATCTGCTCGGCCAGGTGCTGGCCGCGGCCGGTCCGACGGTAAGCCCCGAGGGCTCCTTCAACAACGAGATCGGGGTGCCGCTCACCGCGCTGCGGATCGACGACGCGACCCGCTACCTGGTCAGCGAGATGGGGGCCCGCGGCGACGGCCACATCGCTTGGCTGTGCGGCATCGTGCCGCCCCGGATCGGGGTGGTGCTCAACGTCGGTCACGCCCACCTGGGTGAGTTCGGCTCGGTGGCCGGCATCGCGCGGGCGAAGGGCGAACTGGTCGAGGCACTGCCCGCGGACGGCTGGGCGGTGTTGAACGCCGACGATCCGCTGGTGCTCGGCATGGCCCCGCGGACCCGTGCCCGGCTCGCGACCTTCTCGCTGGCCGGCGAGCCGGCGTCCGGGGAACTCCGGGTCTGGGCCGCCGACATCGCACCGGACGATCTGCAGCGGCACGCGTTCGTCCTGCGTGCCGCCGGCGCGGTGGCCGCGGCGGTGCCGGTGCGCCTGCAGGGTTCCGGACGGCATCAGGTCGCCAACGCGCTGGCCGCCGCCACCGCCGGCCTGGCCGCCGGCCTGCCGGCGGAGCTGATCGCCGAGGCGTTGAGCACCGCCACTGCCCGGTCCAGGTGGCGGATGCAGCTCACTCCGCGCGCCGACGGTGTGCTGATCGTCAACGACTCCTATAACGCCAACCCGGATTCCATGCGGGCCGCACTGACCACGGTGTCCGCGATGCGGCGTCCGGGCGGCCGGCTGATCGCCGTGCTGGGCGACATGCTCGAGCTCGGCCCGGACGCCGCCGCAGCACACCACCGGCTGGGGGCGCTGGCCGCCGGCCTCGGCTTCGAGGTGGTGGCGCTGGGCGAGTTCGCCGACGACGTCGCAGCGGGGGCGCGCGCGGCGTCCGGGACGGTGCGGGTGGTCGCCGACCGGGCCGCCGCGGTTGCGGTGACGGGGGCAGATCTGCAACCGTCCGATGTCGTGGTGGTGAAGGCATCCCGGGGACTGGCCCTGGACGTGGTGGCCGACGCGCTGGCGTCCGCCGGCGACGATGCGGGGAGGACAGCGTGAGAAGCATCCTGCTGGCCGGCGGGCTGGGCCTGCTCGGCACGCTGATCGGTACCCGGTTCGCGATCCGTGTGCTGGTCAAGAACGGCTACGGGCAGTTCATCCGCGACGACGGGCCGACCGCGCACCACACCAAACGGGGCACCCCGACCATGGGTGGCATCGTGATCATCGGCGCGGTCATCTTCGCCTACGCGGTGTCCCACCTGGTCACCTGGTCGCCTCCCACGGCGTCCGGGGTTCTGGTGCTCTACCTGGTGACCGGCCTGGGCCTGGTTGGTTTCGCCGACGACTGGACCAAGATCTCCAAAGCCCGGTCGCTGGGTCTGAGTAGCCGCGCCAAGCTGGCCGGGCAGTCGCTGGTCGCGATCTCGTTCGCCATCCTGTCCTTCCAGTTCCCCGACGACCAGGGCATCACCCCGGCCAGCAACGCCATCTCGTTCCTGCGCGACATCAGCTGGCTGCAGCTGCCGATCTGGGCCGCGGTGATCTGGATCGTGCTGGTGATCGCGTCCTGGTCGAACGCCGCCAACCTGACCGACGGCCTGGACGGCCTGGCCACCGGCGCGGCGGCGATGGTGTTCGCCGCCTACGCGGTGGTGAACATCTGGCAGAACAACCAGAACTGTTCCACGCTGTCGACGTTCGGACCCCAGTGCTACTGGGTGCGCGACCCGCGCGACCTGGCGCTGGTCTCGCTGGCCCTGGCCGGCGCCTGCTTCGGTTTCCTGTGGTGGAACGCCAGCCCGGCCAAGATCTTCATGGGCGACACCGGATCGCTGGCCATCGGCGGCGGGTTCGCCGCCGTGTCGGTGTTCACCCGCACCGAGCTGCTGATGCTGATCATCGCCGGGCTGTTCCTGATCATCACTCTCTCGGTGGTGCTGCAGGTCGGCTACTTCAAGGCCACCAAGGGCAAACGGCTGTTCAAGATGGCCCCGTTGCAGCATCACTTCGAGCTGCTCGGCTGGGCCGAGATCACCATCGTGATCCGGTTCTGGATCATCTGCGGGTTGTGCGTCGCGCTCGGCCTGGGCATCTTCTACGCCGAATGGACGGTGGGCCTGCCGTGATCGACTGGTTGCCGGACGCCACCCGGTTGTCGCCGTGGGGGCAGGCCCGGGTGGTGGTGGCCGGGCTGGCCGCCTCCGGCTACGCCGCCGCCGACGGGCTCCTGGAACTCGGCGCGCAGGTGCTGGTGCTCGACGACGCCGACACCGCCGGCAACGCCGCGAAGGCGAAGATCCTGGAGGTGCTCGGCGCCGAGGTGCGGCTCGGCCCCGGCTCGACCGCAGTGCTCCCGGACGGCACCGACCTGCTGGTCGTCTCACCGGGCTGGACGCCGCGCGCGCCGCTGATCGCCCAGGCCCGCCGGCGCGGTGTGCCGGTCTGGGGCGAGGTCGAGCTGGCCTGGCGGATGATGCAACCCGACCGGGTGGTGCCCTGGCTGGCGGTCACCGGCACCAACGGCAAGACCACCACCGTCAACATGCTGGAATCGATGCTGACCGCGGCCGGGCTGACCACCAGCGCCGTCGGCAACGTGGGGCGTCCGATCGTCGAGGCGATCCTCGACGAGGTGTCCTACGACGTGCTGGCCGTCGAACTGTCCAGCTTCCAACTGCATGCCACGAACTCGCTGGCCCTGCACTCGGCCGCAGTGCTGAACCTGCACCCCGACCACCTGGAGTGGTACGCCGACCCGGCGTCCTGGGACAGCGACGCCCCGGACGCGATGGCCGCCTACGCCGCCGACAAGGCCATGATCTACTCCCGGGTCACCCACAGTTGCGTCTACAACGTGGCCGACGAGGCAACTCTGCACATGGTCGAGGACGCCGAGGTGACCGAGGGTGCCCGGGCAGTCGGCTTCACCCTCGGCATCCCGGCCGTCGGCCAGCTCGGCGTCGTCGACGACCTGCTGGTCGACCGGGCCTTCGTCGCCCAGCGGCGCGACTCGGCGATGGAGATCGGCAAGCTGTCCGACGTCCGGCCCTACGCCCCGCACAACGTCGAGAATGCACTGGCTGCCGCCGCGCTGGCCCGGTCGTTCGGTATACCGGCGACCGCCGTCCGGGACGGCCTGCGCAACCTGGAACTCGGCGACCACCGGATCCAGACCGTCGCGGACGTTGACGGCGTGCGCTGGGTGGACGACTCCAAGGCCACCAACCCGCACGCCGCCGCCTCGTCGCTGCGCGCCTTCGACTCCATCGTGTGGATCGCCGGCGGCCAGGCCAAGGGAACGAGCTTCGACGAGCTGGTGCGCAGTTACGGCGACAAGTTGCGGGCGGCGGTGCTGATCGGCGTCGACCGGGACGTGATCGTCGGGGCACTCGCCCGACACGCGCCGGAGATCCCGCTCACCGTCATCGATTCGGCCGACACTGGTGCGATGGCGCAGGCGGTGGCCGCCGCGCGCGGGTTCGCCCAACCGGGCGATGTCGTGCTGCTGGCTCCCGGCTGTGCAAGCAAGGACATGTTCAGCGGCTACGACGCACGCGGCGCGGCGTTCGCTCAGGCGGTCCGTGCCATCACCGGAGTCGAGGAGAAGGGCTGAGGCACAGTGGCGATCCTTTCCTCCCCGCTGGATCGAAGGCAGACCACCAGAGGCACCACACGCCGTCGCACCCGCTCCACACCGATCGCCGATGCGCTGGCGCATCCGCGGGCCAGCTTCTACCTGGTGCTGGTCCCGACGGTGCTGCTGCTCAGCCTCGGCATGATGATGGTGCTGTCGGCGTCCAGCGTGCTCGGCAGCGTCCGGTTCGGTGACGCCTACTATTTCGTCAAACGGCAGGTGTTCTTCCTCGCCGTCGGCGGCGTGGCGGCCTTCGTGCTGTCCCGGTTGCGACCTCGCTCGCTGAAGATGCTCGGCTGGGCGCTGGTGATTGCCGCGCTGGTGTTGCAGATCCTCACCTTCACCCCGCTCGGCTGGGGGGAGGCGAAGGGGAACCAGAACTGGGTGCAATTCGGCACCTCGTTCTTCCGGATCCAACCGTCCGAGCTGGCCAAGCTGGCGATCATCATGTGGGGCGCTGATCTGCTGGCCCGCAAACAGAAGCTGCTCGACCAGCCCACGCACCTGCTGGTGCCGTTCGTGCCGGTCTCGGCGCTGCTGATCGGCCTGGTGGTGCTGCAGCACGACCTCGGCACCGGCATGATCATGGGCGCCATCGTGGTGGCCGTGCTGTGGTACGTCGGCGCCTCCTGGAAGATCCTCGCCTCGATCGGCGTCGTGGTCGCGGGCGCCGTGTTCCTGCTGGTGGCCAGTTCCGGCAACCGGATGGGCCGCATCCTCGGCTTCATGAATGCCGATCAAGACACCCTGGGCGTCAACATGCAGCCGCTGCGCGGCGTGTTCGCGCTGGCCTCGGGCGGCTGGTGGGGCCTCGGGCTGGGTGCGTCGAGGCAGAAGTGGGGGTCACTCGCCGAGGCGCATACCGACTACGTGCTGGCGATCGTCGGCGAAGAGCTCGGCTTGATCGGCACGCTGGTCGTGCTCTCGCTGTTCTTGGTCCTGGGGTATGCCGGGTTCCGCATCGCGTTGCGCTCCGACCTGCCGTTCTGCCGCTACCTGGCGGCAGGGGTGACCTCTTGGCTGATGATCCAGGCGCTGGTCAACGTCATGGTCGTGCTGCGGATGCTCCCGGTGCTCGGCGTTACTCTGCCGCTGCTCTCCTACGGCGGTTCGGGGTTGATGGCGAACCTCGCCGGCATCGGCCTGCTGCTGGCGTGTGCCAAGCTCGAGCCGGAGGCCCGTAGGCTGGCCGAACGCAAGAAGCGCAAGGGCGGCAAAGCGGTCACCGTGGTGGAATCCCACCGCCGCTAAGGAAGTGCTGGTCAATGCTGTTCCGAGCGAGGCCGTGCCCGCCGGGTGCGCCGCAGCCGGGACATGATTGGCCCGCGTTCCACTAACCCTCGATAAGGAGGACCATGGCTCACGTCGTGCTGGCCGGCGGAGGGACTGCCGGGCACACCTCGCCGCTGATCGCCACCGCCGAACGGATCACCCGCTCCGACGTGTCGGGCACCGTGGTCGCGGTCGGGACCCCGAAGGGCCTGGAGACCACAGTCGTTCCGGCTGCCGGGCTCCGGCTCGAGCTGATTCCGCCGGTGCCATTGCCGCGCACCCTCACCGTCGACCTGCTCAAGGTGCCGTGGCGGCTGATCGACTCGGTGCGCCAGGCCCGCCGCATCCTCGCCCAGGAGGAGGCCGACGTGGCGGTCGGGTTCGGCGGCTACGTGTCGCTGCCGGTGTACCTGGCCGCCCGGACGATGGGCATCCCGGTGGTGATCCACGAGCAGAACGCCCTGCCGGGGCTGGCCAACAAGGTCGCCGCCCGGTTCGCCCGGCTGGTGGCGGTCTCCTTCCCGGACACTCCGCTGCCGCACGCCGAGTATCTCGGTCTCCCGCTGCGCAGCGGCATCGCCCAGCTGGACGTCGACGCGCGCCGCGCTGAGGCCCGCACCGGGTTCGGCCTGGACGCCGACCGTCCGACCCTGCTGGTCTCGGGCGGCTCACAAGGGGCGCAGAGCATCAACACCGCCACAGTGGGCGCACGCCACGAACTGCTCGCCGCCGGCGTCCAGATCCTGCACGTGCTCGGCCCGAAGAACATCACCGACGCCGATGTCGTGGTCACCGACGACGCCACCGGAGCCCGCTACGTCCCACTCGGCTACGTGGACGCCATGGAGGACGCCTACGCCGCTGCCGACCTGATGGTCGGCCGCTCGGGGGCAGGCACGGTGATGGAGACCGCCACCGTCGGTCTGCCGGTGCTCTTCGTGCCGCTGCCGCACGGCAACGGTGAGCAGGCCCGCAACGCCACCTTCCTGGTCGACGGCGGTGCGGCCCGGCTGATCGACAACGCCGACTTCGACGCGGCGCGGATGGCCCACGAGGTGCGCGCCCTGTTCGACGACCCGGACGCGCTGCCGGCGATGCGCCGGGCCGGCCGCGACCTGGTGCCGCCGGACGCCGCCGGACGGCTCGCCGAGCGCGTGCTCGCCATTGCCGCGCCGACCGGTGCGGCGAAGTCCGGCTCGGCACGACGGGCCCGGAGGCGGTCGAAGACGGGGAGGTCCTGAGATGGCGTTGGTGGAACCTGTCGCACTGCTGCCCACCGACCAACTGGGCGGCGTCCATTTCATCGCCATCGGTGGCGCCGGGATGAGCGGCATCGCCGCCGCCTATGCGGCGCTCGGTGTGGAAGTCTCAGGCAGCGACCAGGCCGATTCGGCCACCCTGCGGCAGCTGGCGCGCGAGGGCATCGAGGTGCACGTCGGCCACGATCCGGCCCACCTGGGCGAGGCCCGCACCGTGGTGGTCTCGTCGGCGATCCGGGAGACCAACGTCGAGCTCGCCGAGGCCAGGCGGCGAGGGTTGCGGGTGTGGCACCGCAGCGCCGCGCTGGGGGCGCTGATGCTGGGCCGGCGCGGGGTGGCGATCACCGGCACCCACGGCAAGACCACCACGACCGGGATGACCGCCGAGATGCTCACGGCGCTCGGCGCCGACCCGTCCTACGTGATCGGCTCGCCGCTGGCCAGCACCGGCACCAGCTCCCGGTTGGGGGCGGGGGAGCCGTTCGTCGTCGAGGCCGACGAATCGGACGGTTCGTTCCTGCAGTACCCGGCCGAGGTGGTGGCGATCACCAACATCGAGGCCGACCACCTGGACAACTGGGGCACTCCCGAACGCTACTTCGACGGCTTCGTCGCGCTGGCGACCCGCCCCGGCGTCCGGACCGTGGTGCTGTCCGCCGACGATCCGGGCACCCGGGCGCTACGGCCACGGGTGGAGGGAGCGGGACGTCGGGTGCTCACCTTCGGCGAATCGGCCGCGGCCGACGTCCGGTTGACCGACCTCGTCGTGGATGCGCCGACCGCGTCTGCGACGCTGACCGCGGACGGAGACTCCGGCGGCCTGCGGCTCGCGGTGCCGGGGCACTACAACCTGCTCAATGCCGCCGCCGCCTATGCCATCGGCCGCGCCCTGGGCCTGGATGGCACGGTGTTGCGGGAGGCCCTGGGCACGTTCCGTGGCACCCACCGCCGGTTCAGCTATGTCGGCGAGGTGCGTGGTGCCCGGATCTACGACGACTACGCCCACCACCCGACCGAGGTGCGGGCCCTGTTGACCGCGGCCCGGCCACTGGCCGGCGATGGACGTCTGGTGGTCTGCTTCCAGCCGCACCTGTTCAGCCGCACCCGCGACTTCGCGGCCGACTTCGGTGCGGCGCTGGCTGCCGCCGACGAGGTCGTCGTCCTCGACATCTACCCGGCGCGCGAGGACCCGATTCCCGGGGTGACCGGTGAGCTGGTGGCGGATGCTGCCCGCGCCGCGGGCGCGGCGGCGGTCAGCTACGTGGCCGACAAAGCCGCGGCCCCCGGGGTGCTGGCCGGACTGCTCCGGCCCGGCGATCTGGCGCTGACCGTAGGCGCCGGGGACGTCACCGCGGTCGGTCCCGCGGCCGTGGAGGCCACTCGATGACGATGCCCGGGGTCAGTGACGCGACCGGGCGGATCGATCGGCGCCGCAGGCACGGTCGCCGCCGCCGGGTGCTGCTGATCGCGGTCGCAGCAGGGGTGCTGGTCGTGTTGGGCGGTCTGGGTTGGCTGGTGTTCGGCTCGCCGGTGTTCGGCGTCCGGAACGTCACGGTGGAGGGCGCCACGCTGGTCTCGGCGGCCGACGTCGAGCGGATCGCCGACGTGCCGGCCGGCCAGCCGCTGGCCAGGGTCGACCTGGACGCCGTCGCCACCCGGGTATCGGGCTTGCCGCAGGTGGCCAAGGTGTCGGTGGCCAGGCAATGGCCGGACACCCTCCTGATCCGGATTACCGAGCGGACGCCGGCATTCGCCATCGAAACCCCCGGCGGCTATTGGATCGCCGACGACCAGGGCGTGGTTTTCGACTCCGTGGAGCGGGCGCCGCGCGGCGTGCGCATCGCCCGCGTGCCGTCCAACGACACCCGGCTGATCGGTGACCTCGGAACCGTGCTGCGCAGCCTCCCGGCCGACCTGCGGGCCAAGGTGCGGGTGCTGTCGGCGCAGACGCCGGACAGCATCACCATGGACCTTCCCGGCGGGGTGAAGGTGATCTGGGGCAGCGCCGAACAGTCCGAGCTGAAGGCCCAGGTGTTGAGCCGGCTGATGGAGCACGAGCACCGGGTCTACGACGTCTCGGCACCCTCCAACCCGACCACCCGCTGAGCCTCGAGCAACCCTGAAGTTGCACTTGAGGGACGCGCCGATGAGGCACCCCCCGTTGGACGCGGGTGTTCCTCGCTGCGTAGCCTTGCATCCGACGTGACCGAGTTGCCTTCCCTGGGTCTCCACCGCAACTTGAGACTTGTCTTCGGCAACCGCAAAAGCGCTATTGAGGTGGGAAATTTTCGTGGGCAGTGCATCCCAGAACTACTTGGCGGTCATCAAGGTCGTCGGCGTCGGTGGCGGTGGCGTCAACGCCGTCAACCGGATGATCGAATCGGGCCTTCGCGGGGTCGAGTTCATCGCCGTCAACACCGACGCGCAGGCGCTGCTAATGAGCGACGCCGATGTCAAGCTCGACATCGGTCGTGACCTGACCCGCGGACTGGGCGCCGGAGCCGACCCCGACAAGGGGCGACAGGCCGCAGAGGATCATGCTGAAGAGATCGAAGAGGTGCTCAAGGGTGCCGACATGGTCTTCGTCACCGCCGGTGAGGGCGGCGGCACCGGTACCGGCGGCGCGCCCGTCGTGGCCCGGATCGCCCGCTCGCTGGGCGCGCTGACCATCGGTGTGGTGACCCGGCCGTTCTCCTTCGAGGGCAAACGTCGCGCCACCCAGGCCGACAACGGCATCACTTCGCTGCGCGAAGAGGTCGACACCCTGATCGTCATCCCCAACGACAAGTTGTTGGAGATGACCGACCATCAGGTGGCGATCCTGGACGCCTTCAAGCAGGCCGACCAAGTGCTGATGCAGGGCGTCTCCGGCATCACCGACCTGATCACGACGCCGGGCCTGATCAACCTCGACTTCGCCGACGTCAAGGCCGTCATGAGCAACGCCGGTTCGGCGCTGATGGGCATCGGTTCAGCCCGTGGCGAGGACCGGGCCCGGGCCGCCGCCGAGATGGCGGTCAGCTCGCCGCTGCTGGAGGCCAGCATCGACGGCGCCCACGGCGTCCTGCTGTCCATCGCCGGCGGCTCTGACCTCGGCTTGTTCGAGGTCTCCGCCGCGGCCAACCTGATCGAGGAGGCGGCCCACGAGGACGCCAACATCATCTTCGGCACGGTGATCGACGACGCTCTGGGCGACGAGGTGCGGGTCACCGTGATCGCCGCCGGCTTCGACGGCGGGCAGCCGCCGCGGCGCCAGCCGGGCATCACCCGGGCGCCCGACCTGCGGCAGCAGGGCCGTCCGGCCGCGCCGGTGAGCCGTCCGGAACCGACGTTCAGCCGGCCGGCTCCGGCCCAGCCGGCAGCGCCGGCCCAGCCCGCCGAGCAGGCCCCGCGGCCGCAGCAACAGCCCGCGGTCGAGCGTCCCGGGTACGCGCCGCGTCCGGTCCAACCGGCCGACGACGACCTGGACGTGCCCGACTTCCTGAAGTAGGAGGTTCCGCAGGTAGGGCGGTTGTCGATTGGCCGCCGCCCCTCCACACACCTGTGCACCTCCTCTCCTCGTCACTGGAACGACGCCCCACTCGACAGCCCCCTACCAGCGGAACCTCAGCGATGTACGACTTCTACCGTGACCCCGGCGCCGACGGCGTCGGGGTTGCTTTCTCCGACGCCGTGACGACCGACGGCGGCATGCTCAGCCTCGGCGGTGCCCACGGTGTCACCGGCCGGGCGCCCGGCCTGGCGCTGGTGGAGGCAGATCTGGGGCTCCCGCTCGCGGTGGTCGGGCAGGTGCACGGCACCAGGGTCGCCATGGTCGACGAGGCCACCGATCTGGCCGCGTTCGCCACCACCAGCGCCGACGCACTGCTCACCACCCGCCCCGGCGTCGGCTTGGCGATCCGGGTCGCCGACTGCGTGCCGGTGTTGTTCGCGGACGCGGTGGCCGGGGTTGTCGCGGCCGCGCACGCCGGCCGGGTCGGCCTGGCCGGGGGCGTGCTGCAGGCGACGGTGGCGGCCATGCGCGACGCCGGAGCCGAGACGATCACGGCCTGGATCGGTCCGCACATTTGCGGCCGCTGCTACGAGGTGCCCGAGGCGATGGCCGACGAGGTCGAGCAACGCGTCCCGGGCAGCCGCAGTACCACCGATCGCGGCACTTCCGGCCTCGACCTGGGCGCTGGTGCCCGCGGCGTCCTGACCGGTCTCGGGGTGGCCGTGGTCGACGTCAGTCGCTGTACCCTGCAGACTCCGACCCTGCATTCGTACCGGCGTGACGCCGCCGCGTCCGGACGGCAGGCGGGAATCATCTGGCTGACCAGGTCCACACCTTCACGCCCGTGCGTGTCGGACGGAGATAGCCGCTGAACCGCCTGTCACCATGGGTTAGGTTGCAGGTGTACGCGCGGACGAGGGATGGGAAATGGCTGACACACTGAAGAAGGCGGCCGTCTGGCTCGGGCTGGTCTCGGACAACAACTACGCACAGTCGGAGTACGGCGTCGATGAGGTGACCCAGGACGTGCCGCGCGAGGGCGAGCGCCCGCAGGCGGCGGCGACCACGAACCAACCGCATCCGGCGCCGGCCGCCGCAGTTGTCCCAGCCGCACCTGCCCCGGCCGCACCCGTCCCGGCGGCCGCGACCGTCACCGAACTGGAGTCCCGCCGCCCGCCCGCCTCGGCGCAGCGACCCGCCGACCTGAGCCGGATCATCACGGTCACCCCACGCACCTACAACGAGGCCCGCACGATCGGCGAGAACTTCCGTGACGGTGTTCCGGTCATCATGAACCTCGGCGAGATGGAGGGTGAGGACGCGAAGCGGCTGGTCGACTTCGCCGCGGGCCTGATCTTCGGACTGCATGGCAGTATTGATCGCATCACCAGCAAGGTGTTCCTGCTCTCGCCGCCCAACATCAACGTGACCGCCGAGGACAAGGAACGGCTCGCTGGGGGTTTCTACAACCAGAGCTGACCAGGTCGTACTGACCTGAAGCTCCGACACCCGGTGAGGAAGTACCCGTGCAACTGGTCGGATTGGTCCTGTGGTACGTGCTGTGGGCCTACCTGGCGATTTTGATGGCTCGGGCGGTGCTCTCGTTCGTTCCCCTCTTCGTCCGAGACTGGCAACCGCGCGGCTTCATGCTGATCTTCGCCGAACTCGTCTACACCTTGACAGACCCACCGCTGCGGTTCATGCGCAAGATCATTCCGCCGGTGCGGCTCGGCTCGACCAGCTGGGACCTGGGCTTCCTGGTGCTCTTCCTGGCCCTGTCGTTCGTGCAGCGGCTGATCCCCTTCGTCTTCGTCTAGAAGGAAGCGCTGATCAAAGCCCAGATCGCCGGTTGCGCTTGTCGGAACCGCCTATGGCAGCATGCACCGGTTCAGGTCCCGACCAGCTGACCGCGGTGATCGGCTTGGATCACGACGCCGTCCGAGTTGGTCAGAACCTTTGTGTTCGGCAGTGCGCACCGATACCCTGACCGAGGTTTCTCCCATCCTTCCGTCGTGAGGTGAAGCATGACCTTGACCCTGGAGCAGGTTCGCCAGACCCGGTTCCATCTGGCTCGCCGCAATGGCTACGAGCCGGTGGACGTAGACAATTTCGTCGACAAGGTCGAGGTGACGCTGGCGCAGCTGGGCGAGGAGAACGAGACCCTGACCAAGCAGGTCGAAGCACTGACCGCCGGTGGCGGTGCCTCGCTGCCGGAGTCCGACGGGGGACCGGAAGCCGACGAACTGCGCCAACGGCTGGCCGACGCCAATGCCGAGTTGGAACGCCTCCGTGGCGAACTCGACGGTCGCGCTGCAGAGCTGGATCGGGTCCGCTCCGAGTTGGATGCCGCCAACGGATCGCTGACCGCGGGTGACCAGGGCGAGTTGGTCGGCAGGCTGCAAACCGAGCTCGACCAGGCCAAGGGCGAGCTCGGCGGCCGCGACGAGCGCATCACCGGCCTGCAGGCCGAGTTGGAGGGCGTCCGCAGCGAGCTGTCGGCAGCCCAGGCGGCGCAGGCCGAGCGCACCTCCAAGATCGAGAGCATCGAGGTCACCGCCGCTGCGGATGCCGCGCCCGCCGTGACCAAGCTGCTGCAGATGGCCACCGAGCAGGCCGAGCGGCTGGTCGGCGAGGCTGAGGCCGACGCCGAGCGGATCAGCTCCGAGGCGTCCGCCCAGGCGACTTCGACTGTGGAGGAAGCGTCCGCCAAGGCGACTTCGACGGTGGAGGAAGCGGCCAGCCGCGCCCATGAGGCGCTGACCGGCGCCCGTGCTCGTGCCGAAGAGATCGAGCAGCAGGCGAAGGCCGCGGCGGAGGCGCTGGACGCCGAGACCAAGGAGAGGTCCGAGGCGTTGAACGCGGAGCTCGTGGAGCGCCGCACCGAGCTGTTCTCGGTGCTCGAGTCCGAGCGCGACGAGCTTCGTGGCAAGGTCGATCATTTGCGGTCGTTCGAGGCTCGGTTCCGGCAGAGCCTGAGCAGCCAGCTGCAGGCGCATCTGGACGCGTTGTCGGGCAAGGCCCAGCCCGAGGATGAGCCGGAGTTGCTCGACCAAGCCGCCGCCGAGCGGTCGGCGACCCCGCGGCTGGACGCGCTGCTGAACGAACAGAGCTGATCACCCCACCTGTTTGTGGGTGACCTTGGGCGAATCCCCTGGGTCCCCGTCCAGCCTGGGCCGGGGTTATTGGTCGTCGGCTCTTCGGCCAGGGCGGGCCCGGGTGGTAATCTCCGCTCGGACCACATCTGAAGGAGTTCCCCGCCATGCCAACGGCTCGCAAGACGGATCCCGTCGCGGACGGCCCGGCCACGATTCCGGTCGCTGCGGGCGAGGAGCCGTGGACCGCCGAGGAGCTCGCGGAGGTGCGCGAGGAACTCACCGACGAGATCGTCCGCCTGGAGCGGACGATTGCGGTCGCCGAAGCCGGACTGCAGGACCTGTTCGCGGACGGCAGCGATGGTGCCGGACGCGATGCGGCCGACGTCGGATCGACCAACTTCGAACGCGATCAGGAGCTGGCGCTGGCGCTCAACGCCCGCGAGATGCTCGAACAGGCCCAGCTGGCGCTGCGGTTGTTCGACTCGGGCGACTACGGCAGCTGCGAATCCTGTGGACGTCCCATCGGCAAGGACCGGCTGCAGGTCTTTCCCCGGGCCACGCTGTGCATGGCCTGCAAGAAGCGGGAGGAACGGCGATAGCCGGCGCGTCCCGTCGCTACGGACTGTGGGCGCTGCTGCTCGGGATCAGTGGCTTCGCCGTCGACTGGGCGACCAAGGAATGGGTGCTGGGCCATCTGGACCCCGCGGTGAGCATCCAGGTCATTCCCGGGCAGCTGTACCTTCGGCTGCTCCGCAACCCGGGCGCGGCGTTCAGCATGGGGGAGAGCTTCACCGTCGTGCTCACCTGCCTGGCCATCGCCGCACTGCTCTTCCTGTTGTTCTGGATGGTGCCGCGGATCGGGCATGCAGGGTGGGCGGTGGCCACCGGGCTGCTGATCGCCGGCGTGTCGGGCAATCTGTTCGATCGCCTTTTCCGGGAACCGGGTGCGTTCCACGGTCATGTCATCGACTTCCTCCAGGTGCCCTGGTTTGCCGTCTTCAACGTGGCCGACATCTGGATCACCTTCGCCGCAGTGACGGTGGTCTGGCTCACCCTGATCACCGGTGTCACGCTGTCCGGTGACAAGGCGGAACGGAGCGGGACGAGCCCCGAGAAGGCCCGGCCGTGAGCATCCACCTGGTACCGGACGGTCTCGCCGGCCAGCGTGTGGACAGCGCCGCGGCTCGGATGACAGGGCTGTCCCGCAGTCGGATCGACGACCTGATCGCCGCGGGCCACGTCCAGCTGGACGGCCGTGGCGTCACCAAGTCCACCAGGGTCACCGGCGGCGAAATGCTGGAGGTGGCCCTGCCCGAGCCGGCGGTGGCCGTCCCGGTCACCCCGCGCGAGGTCGCCGGCGTCCGGATCGTGCACGACGACGCCGACATCGTGGTGGTCGACAAGCCGGCCGGGGTGGCGGCCCATCCGTCACTGGGCTGGGATGGAGGGTCGGTGACCGAGCACCTGGCCGCCGCCGGCTTCAGGATCTCCACCTCGGGCGCGGCGGAGCGGCAGGGGGTGGTGCAGCGACTGGACGTGGGCACGTCCGGGCTGATGGTGCTGGCCAAGAGCGAACGGGCCTACACGCTGCTGAAGCGGGCCTTCCGGGACCGCACCGTCGACAAGGTGTACCACACGCTGGTGCAGGGCTTCCCCGACCCGCATGTGGGCACCATCGACGCCCCGATCGGACGCCATCCGGGCCATGACTGGAAGATGGCGATCATCGACGGCGGGCGGCACAGCGTCACCCACTACGACACGCTGGAGGTATTCCGCGGCGCCACCTTGCTCGAGGTGCACCTGGAGACCGGCCGCACCCACCAGATCCGGGTGCACTGCCAGGCGATCGGCCACCCCTGCGTCGGCGACCCGCTCTACGGCAGCGACCCGGTGCTGGCCCGCCGGCTGGGGCTGGAGCGGCAGTGGCTGCACGCCGTCGAGCTCGGCTTCGAGCACCCGGGCACCGGCGAGCCGGTTCGGTTCACCTCGCCCTACCCCGAGGACCTGGCTGCGGCGGTCGACCGGCTACGCGAGCTCTGACGACGGAGCCGTGATCCACCGATCTGCGGGCCGCTGCGCGACCTCAGCGGGGGCGCGGTGGCTGTGCCCGGGCGGGCTCGACGCACGAACGGTGTCCGATTGCCCGATTCTGTCACCCCGCTGTTAACTACACTCCGCTAGGGTTCCCACGTGCGTAGAGCGAAGATCGTGGCAACTCTGGGTCCGGCGACGGACAGTCTGGAAAAGGTGATCGGCCTGATGGAGGCCGGCATCAATGTAGCCCGCTTGAACATGTCACACGGTGATCATGTCGAGCACATGAGACGCCTGAAACTGGTCCGGGACGCGTCCTACGAGGTGGGCCGCCCAGTCGGTGTGTTTGCCGACCTGCAGGGCCCGAAGATCCGACTGACCCGGTTCGAGAACGACTTCGCGATCCTCGAGACGGGGCAGCGGTTCGTGATCACCACCGACGAGGTGCTGGGCACGGCCGAGCGCTGCGGCACCACGCTGAAAACCCTGACGATGGACGTCCGGCCCGGTGATCAGGTGCTGGTCGACGACGGCCGGATCCATCTGCGCGCCGTCGAGGTGACCGACACCGACGTGGTCACCGAGGTGGTCGTCGGCGGCCGGGTGTCGAACAACAAGGGCATCAACCTGCCCGGCGTTGCCGTGTCGGTCCCCGCGCTGAGCGAGAAGGACGAGCACGACCTGCGCTGGGCGTTGCGCCATGGCGTCGACATGGTGGCGCTGTCCTTCGTCCGCAGCGCTGCCGACTACGACCGGGTCCGCGAGATCATGGACGCCGAGGACCGCCACGTCCCGGTGATCGCCAAGATCGAGAAGCCACAGGCGATCGACAACCTTCACGACATCATCGACACCTTCGACGCGGTCATGGTCGCCCGCGGTGACCTGGGCGTCGAGTTGCCGCCCGAGCAGGTGCCGTCGGTGCAGAAGCGGATCATCGAGGAGGCCCGCACCTGGGCCAAGCCGGTGATCGTCGCGACCCAGATGCTGGAGTCGATGATCAGCGCGCCCCAGCCGACCCGGGCCGAGACCTCCGATGTCGCCAACGCCATCCTGGACGGCGCGGACGCGGTGATGCTGTCCGGAGAGACCGCGATGGGCGAGTACCCGACCGAGGCCGTGCAGGTGATGAGCCGGATCATCAACTACACCGAAGAGCAGGGCCTGCACAACATCCGGCACATCGACTGGGACCCGCACACCCACTCGGGCGTGATCTCCAAGGCCGCGGTCGACATCGCCGAACGGGTCGGTGCCAAGTACCTGGCGGCGTTCACTGTGTCGGGCGACACCCCGCACCGGCTGGCCCGGCTGCGCTGCGAGATCCCGATCATGGCGTTCACCCCGAAGCCGCGCACCGCGCTCGAGTTGACGCTGTGCTGGGGCGTCCAGTCCTGGGTCACGCCCGAGTTCGTCTCCACGGAGTCGATGGTCCAGTCGGTGCAGGACGCCCTGATGGAGACCGGGTGGGTGAAGTCCGGCGACCTGATCGTGATCGTCGCCGGCAACCCGTCCGGCACGGGTGGCCAAACCAATTCGGTCCGGATTTACCAGCTGCACGACTGACGGTAGGGAAGCGCTGATCAACGCACCCACCGCTGGTTGAGCTTGTCGAAACCCTTCTCGGGTGCGACAGCCCAGCCCGCGACCTCCACGCTGACCATCGTCGGTCGAGCTTGTCGAGACCTCTGACAACGGGTTCCGACAAGCCCGACCACCGAAACTCAGGGCGTCGGTTTGAAGACGAAGAAGTTGTTGCTCGGATCCGGGTCGGGCGCCGACGACGAGACCACCGCGGTGATCGGGGCCTTCGCCCAACTCTGATGCACCGACACGGTGAACGTCAGGTCCACGACGCCGTTGACCCGGATCGGTTCACGCATCTGGAAGCGCAGGTATCCGTGCGCCGGGGTGGACTGGACGAACTGATCGGCCGGACCCAGTGCGCCGTGCTCCGGCCCGAGCACCGCGGGCGGGGATGAACTGAGCACCCGGGTGGTCGGCGGCAGCAGCACCAGGCATTCGCCGTGCGCGGCGTCGTCGTCGTTGTTGCTGAGCACCCGGATCGTCACGGTGTGCTTGACCCAGTACTGGTCGTACGGCTGGCTGACGATCGTGGTGCCGACCTTGTCATCGATGCGGATGTCGGCTGCCGACACACTGCCGTCCACCGGCGCGGCGGGCGGATTGAGCGGCGACAGATCGAGAGGCCGGTCCTTGGGCGGCAGTGTCAGGTCTGCAGGCTCGGGCTTGGGAAAGATGCTCATCGGGTTCTCCTCGGGAACTCGGACGGATGCGGAACAGGATGCCCGGATCACCGATCTTGATACCTGCATCCGAATGACCCGGCGGGAGGAAGCGCCAACGTGAACGGACGCGGCCACCGGAGGGTGGCCGCGTCCGCCGTGCTCGCTAAGGAAGCGCTGATCGAAGCCCATCCATCGTCATCCCGGACTTGATCCGGGATCTCTCCCCGCCGGAGAGCCCGGGATGACGTGACTGATCAGCGCTTTCCTAAGGGATCAGTCGGCGAGCTGGTGGTCGGCCAGGAAGTGGGCGATGTCCTGGGTGGCCGGGTAGAGCTCCAGGTAACGACCGAAGAAGTCGTCGTAGAGGCCCTTGTTCTCCGCGTTCGGCTGGACGTGGGCCGAGACCTTCATCCAGCTGGTCGACTCGTCGGCTTCGCCGACGTTCTGCGCCGAGATCAGTGCGTCGCCGTAGCTGGCGCCGATGGCGAGCTTCGGCAGCACCTGCTCGATGCCGCAGACGTCCGACATCACCTGGGTCCACAGCCCGCCCTTGGTGCCGCCGCCGACCGCGACGAACCGCTTGCCCTCGCCGCCGGCCTCCTTGATGGCTTCCAGCAGGTGCCGGGTGCCGTAGGCGGTGGCTTCGAGCAGCGCCCGGTACAGCTCGCCCCGGGTGGTGCTCAGGGTCAGGCCGGCGATTACGCCACGGGCCCGCGGGTCGCTGATCGGCGTCCGTTCACCGGCGAAGTAGGGCAGTGCCAGCAGGCCGTTCGAACCGGGTGCGACCTCGCTGGCCTCTTCCGACAGCACGGCGTACTCGGTGCCGCCGCTGATGTCCTTCAGCCAGGTGGTCAACGCGCCGGACGCCGACAGGCCGCCGGCCAGCGCGAAGGTGTTGCGGTACAGGCCGGTGATCGCCCACAGGTTCGGGTGCGCCATGAACTGGCTGGCCACCAGGTTGGCCACGATCGTCGAGCCGTACATCAACATCACGTCGCCGGGATCCTTCACCCCGACGCTGAGCGCTTCGCTGAACGCGTCGGTGGTGCCGACGCCGACCGGGATGCCCTCCGGCAGGCCGGTCAGGGCGGCGCCCTGAGCGGTGATGTAGCCGGCGATCTCGTTGGAGTACTTCAGCTCGGGCAGTGCCAGGCCCGGCGCCACCATCTCGCACCACTCCGGGATCCAGTCCTGGGTCTTCGGCGAGTACATCGGGTCGAACATCGACGCCGACAGATGGTCGAGCACATAGGCGCCGGTCAGCTTGAACGCCACGTAGGACTGCGCCATGAAGAAGTACTTGGTCTTCTCCCACACCCAGGGCTCGTTGCGAACGGTCCACAGGAACTTCGGGCCCTGCGACTGCGAGGTGAGCACATTGCCACAGCGCTCGATCAGCGCCTCGGTGCCCAGCTTGTCGGTCAGCTCGGCGACCTCCTTGGAGGCGCGGGTGTCCACGCCGTACAGGATGGCCGGACGGAGCGGCTTGCCGTCGCCGTCGGTGAACACGCTGCACGGGCCGATGCCCGAGGTGGTGATGCCCACCACCGGACCGGTTGCCTTGTGCAGCAGGTCGGCGGTGATGGCCAGGAAGTCGGCCCACCAGACCTCGTCGGCGTCATGCTCGACATGGCCCGGCTTCGGCATCGAGGTGCGGTGCGGCTTCTCCGAGGTGGCGATCACCTTGCCGTTCAGCCGGGCCAGGACGCCCTTCGAGCTGCCGGTGCCGAAGTCGATCCCGATGACCAACCTCTTGTCCTTCGCCATGGTGGCTCCTTTCTGCGAGCAGCGTTGCTCTCCTGGGAGGTCGCGACGTTGCTGCCTCCGCACTCTGAACGGTATTGGATTCGAGGCGTCGTTGGGAGGGGTCAGCAGCGGAAAAGGACAAACTACGTGTGGTATCCCACAGGTTCTGTGGGATTCGCGGTGATTCGGTCGGGCGCGTTTCGCTGGTCCAGCCCGCGGAGACCGGCACCGTGAGGCTCGTTCAGTCTGGAACCACGGCCACCTTCAGACCCTCGCGGGTGGCGACGAACTCGATCGCCTCGCTCGCCCGAGAGAGCCCGAAGGTGTGGGTGAGCAACGAACCGGTGTCGATCGCCCCGCTGGAGATCAGCCGGATGGCCCGGGCGAAACTCTCCCGGCCGGAGTTCGATGCACCCACCACGGTCAACTCGCGGTAGTGGATCAGGTTCGCCGCGATCGTCGACCAGCCCTCACCGGCCAGCCCGGCGAAGATGCTGACCCGGCCACGTTTGCGCACCAGGGTGAGGCATTCGTTGACCAGTTCGGGCAGCCCGATGCAGAGCACTGCGACGTCGGCGCCGGCACCGCCGGTCACCTCACGGACGACGTCCTGCAGGTCGTCGGCGGCCGGGTCGACGACCACATCGGCGCCGAGCGCGGCGGCGCGGCCGCGGCGTCCGGCGTGCGGCTCGGACACGATCACCGTCTGGGCGCCGGCGAGCCGGGCCAGCTGCAGGTGGATCATGCCGATCGGACCCGCGCCCAGGACCACCACCACGTCGCCGATCTCGACTCGGTAGTTGTCCAGCCCGTTGAGGCAGCAGGACACCGGCTCGGCCAGCGCGAGCTGGGCCGGTTCGAGATCCGGGGAGCCTTTCATCAGCAGTCCCCGGGCGACTGCGGCGCGGGGCATCAGCATGTAGTCGGCCAGCCCGCCGTTGACGTCGTACCCGACCAGATGCGCCCGCTCGCACAGGTGCTCATAACCACGCCGGCACGGGCCACACAGCCCGCAGATCAGCGACGGCGGCATCGCCACCAGGTCGCCTGCCTCGAAGTCCTGGACGCCGTCACCGACGGCGTCCACATGGCCGGCGACCTCGTGACCCAGCACCACGCCCACGTCGACGCCCTTGGTCTTCTCGCCGCGGAGGATCCGCAGATCAGTGCCGCACACGGTATTCGCGCCGACCCGGATCACCACCTCGCCCGGCCCTGGCTCGGGTTTGGCGATCGTGGTCAGCCGGGACGGTGCGGACGCCCCCGCGAAGGTGAAAGCGCGCATTGTGGCGGGCGAACCAGCCGTCATGGTGACCTCCTCGTTGAGCGCCGCGCCGGCCCGGCGAGGAATGCCGGGTGAGCGGGCCGCCCGATCATCATCGCGCTGAGCGCTCGCGCCGGGGTGTCGCGTCCGCAGCGCGTCCATGGAGTGGGATGGCCGATCCGGGGGCGGGCATCGAGCCGATGCCGTGAGCGGCGGCGGGGCCGGAATGCCACACTGGCCCAAGCGAAATCCGTGAGGGAGACCAATGACGATCAACCGGCCGGCCTGTCCGCACAACGTGACAATCGATTCATCTGGGACACCACGGCAGGAGCGGCAACGATGGCAGAGATAACAGCGGCGCCGGCGGCGGTCGTGCCCCCCGTGCGAATACTGCTTGCCCCCGACAAGTTCAAGGGCACGCTGACCGCACTGGCGGTGTGTCAGCACCTGGCTGCGGGCATCGCCGAGGCAGCGCCGGGGGCGTCGGTCGAGATGGTGCCCGTGGCGGACGGTGGCGACGGCACGCTCGCGGCGGCCGTCGCGGCCGGATTCGCCGAGGTGCCGGTGACGGCGCCGGGCCCGACGGGCCGGCCGTTGCGCACCACGTTCGCCCGCCGCGGTACCGAGGCCGTGGTCGAGTTGGCCCAGGTCTCCGGCCTGGTCCAGCTCCCCGATCGGGTGCTTGCTCCGATGACGGCGACCAGCGAGGGCACCGGGACGCTGATCGCCGCCGCCCTGGACGCCGGTTGCCGCCGGATCGTCGTGGGCATCGGCGGCAGCGCCTCGACCGACGGCGGGGCCGGGCTGGTCACTGCGCTCGGTGCGGTGATCCGCGATGCCGACGGGAAGCCGGTCGGCCCCGGCCCGCTGGGTCTGGCCCAGGCCGCCGGGCTCGAACTGAGCGGACTGCATCCCGCGCTCGCCGAGACCGAGCTGATCGTCGCCTGCGACGTGGACAACCCGCTGACCGGTCCGTCCGGCGCGGCGGCCGTTTACGGGCCGCAGAAGGGTGCGACTCCGGAATTGGTCGCCGAGCAGGACGCGATCCTGTCGCGCTGGGCCGATCTGGTCGCCGCCACCACCGGCGCCGATCACCGGGATCTGCCTGGTGCCGGTGCGGCCGGAGGAGTGGGGTTCGCCCTGGTCGCGTTGTGCGGGGCCGCGCTGCGTCCGGGGGCCGAACTGGTCTTCGAGTTGAACGGCTTCCATACCGCGCTTGCCGAGGCCGACCTGGTGGTCACCGGCGAGGGATCGCTCGACAATCAGACGCTGCAGGGCAAGGCGCCGGCCGCGGTCGCGGCCGCCGCGCGGGCACGGAACCTGCCGGTGCTGGCGGTGGCCGGGCGCGTCGCGCTGTCCGAGGCCGAATGGCGCGCCGCCGGAATCCGCGCCGCCTACGCCCTCGTCGACGAGGGCACCCTTGAGCAGGCGATGACCGAGCCGGGGCCGCTGCTGGAACGCATCGGACGCCGGATCGCCACCGAGCACCTGAGCCTCCGGGCCTGCGACGTTCGTTGCAGGTGACCTGCTGCGGGCTTGTCACCCCATGTGGGGGTAACGGTGGTCGACAGCGGGAACGAAGGTCTCCTTGATCACCCGGGGACTCGTCCAGCGGAGCAGGTTCTGCGGGGCGCCGGCCTTGTCGTTGGTGCCGGACGCCCGGGCGCCGCCGAACGGCTGCTGGCCGACCACGGCGCCGGTCGGCTTGTCGTTGAGGTACAGGTTGCCGGCGGCGAACCGCAGGGTCTGGGCGGCCGCGGCGATGGCCGTCCGATCGCGGCCGATCACCGAACCGGTGAGCGCGTACGGCGAGGCCGATTCCGCGTGGCGCAGCACGGCGTCGAAGTCGGCGTCCTCGAAGACGTGGACGGCCAGGACGGGCCCGAAGTACTCAGTGCGGAACACCTCGTCGGCCGGGTTGTCGCCGAGCACGATCGTGGGCCGGACGAACCAGCCGACCGAATCGTCGAGCCGGCCCCCGGCCGCGATGGTGAGGCCCGGCTGCGCCTGGGCCCGCTCGATGGCGGCCCGCTGCTTGGCGAAGGCGCGCTCGTCGATCACGGCACCGAGGTAGTTGCCGAGATCCCGCGGGTCTCCCATCGGCAGCGCCTCGGTGGCGTCGATCAGGTCGTCTCCCATCCGGTTCCAGACGCTGCGCGGCAGGTAGGCGCGGGACGCCGCCGAGCACTTCTGACCCGCGTAGTCGAAGGCGCCACGAATCAGGGCGGTGCGCAGCACGTCGTCGTCGGCGGACGGGTGGGCGATCACGAAGTCCTTGCCCCCGGTCTCGCCGACCAGCCGGGGATAGCTGCGGTACCGGCCGATGTTGCTGCCGACCTCGGCCCAGAGGCGGTGGAAGGTGGCCGTCGATCCGGTGAAGTGGATGCCGGCCAGATCGGGGTCGGCGAGGGCGACCTCGGAGACCGCCAGCCCGTCGCCGGGCAGCATGTTGATCACCCCGGCCGGCAAACCGGCCTCCTCCAGCAGTTCCATGGTCAGGCTGGCCGCGAGCTGCTGGGTGGGGGACGGCTTCCACAGCACGGTGTTCCCCATCAGCGCCGGAGCGGTGGGCAGGTTGCCGGCGATCGCGGTGAAGTTGAACGGGGTGATCGCGTAGACGAAGCCCTCCAGCGGGCGGTGATCCAGCCGGTTCCAGACCCCGGGGCTGTTCGCGATCGGCTGCTCGGCCAGGATCTGGGCGGCGTAGTGCACGTTGAACCGCCAGAAGTCGATCAACTCGCAGGCGCTGTCGATCTCGGCCTGATAAGCGGACTTGCCCTGGCCCAGCAGGGTGGCGGCGTTCAACCGCTGCCGCCACGGGCCGGCCAGCAGGTCGGCGGCGCGCAGGAAGACAGCGGCCCGGTCGTCGAACGACAGCTCGCGCCAGCCGGGCGCGGCCTCCCGGGCGGCGGCGACGGCGTCCGCGGCGTCGGTCGTGGTGGCGTTGCGCAGCACCCCCAGCACGTGCTGGTGGTCGTGCGGCTGGGTGACGGCGATCTCGTCACCTCCGCCCGGCCGGTGCCGACCGCCGATGACGGCGTCCAGCGGGTACTGGTCGGCCTGCAGCCGATCGACCTGGGTCAGCAGTCCGGTCCGTTCGGACGACCCCGGTGCGTAGTCGAGTGGGGCCTCGTTGACCGGGATCGGCGGAGTGGTGGTGGCGTCCATTGGCGGTGTCCTTTCGGTTCGGAGCGCCGGGCTCGTCAGTGCGTGCCGGGCTCGGACGCCGTGCTGCCGCTGGTGCGCCGCACCTCAAGCGTCACCCCGGTCTCGGCGCGGGTGTCGAAGTAGGCGAAGCCGGAGCCATCGGCCCGGTGACCCTGCGCGATGACGTCCAGACCGAGCTGTCCACCCTGGGTGACCGCGGTGGCCAGGTCGGGCACCTCGAAGCCGAGGTGGTACACGCCCTCGCCGTTGGCGTCCAGGAAACGGCGCTGCGGAGTGTCCTCGGGCCCGGGTTGGCACAGCTGCAGCTGGAAGTTGTCGAAGTCGTAACACTTGTACTTCATCGCCGCCGAGCCGGCCGGATCGGGCACCTCGTAGCGCACGTAGGGAGCCCCCTTGGGGTAGTCGAACCAGGGACCCACACCGAGCTTCTGATAAGCGGAAACGGCGCGATCGAGGTCATGGACGACGATGCACACGTGGTGCAGCTGGGTGAACAGATCGGTCATCTCGCGATCCTTTCTGCCGGACGCACGCGGTCCGGTTCGGGTTGGCGGCCAGAGAGCGGATGCCTGCGGGGCCGCTTGCTCTAGGCAATGTATACCAACTCGTGTACGGTTCACCATACAGATGACGCATGGTGCGTTGTCGGGAGGAGACCCGTATGTATTACTTCGGCTACTGCACGTACCTGCTTGACGCTGAGCTCCGTAAGTACCTGCCGGAAGCGGTGGCGATCACCAAGGCGACTGCGCCGAACCACCAGATCCAGTTCCGGGCGGCGGGTGATCGCACCGACCGTGGCTGGTGCCACCTGGCCGATGTCGGCACGCTCGGCAAGACCGCACGCGGCCTCGTCTTCGAGGTGAATGACGATCGCGTCAACGATGATTTCGACGACTTCGACATCATCTTCCTCACCGTCCGTGGTGATGACGGCGAGACCTACGACGCGTTCACCTACGTGCTGACCCGGCCCGGCATGCCGATGCGCCCGCCGCGGTTCTACTGGCAGCGCGTGCCCGATGGCCTGGCCGAGCAGGAGTTCCCGCTCGACTACCGGCATGAGGTGCAGGCGATCTTCGACGAGGCCGCCGAGTGCCCCGATTTCGACCGTCCGGCACCGGCTGTGGCGCCCGGGCGCTCGGCGGATACCCGGTGACCCGCTCCCTCCGTCCCTACCACGAAAGAGCAAACCGCCTATCTGGCTCAAAGAAAGAGAGCATCATGTTCCGCACACTTCGTACCGGCCTCGCCGCGGCTGCTGCCGTGGCCAGTGCCTCCCTCATGCTGACCGCGTGCGTCGGCCCGAGCACCAGCGCGTCGCCCTCGGCGGGGTCGTCTGAGATCCACACCGTCACTCCCGGCACCCTCAAGGTCGGCTCGCAGATGTCGTACATCCCGGGCGAGTTCTTCGAGGAGGGCAAGGACAAGGTCCAGGGCTTCAGCGTCGATTTCATCGATGAGATCGGCAAACGGCTGAACCTGAAGGTCGAGTGGTTGCAGGTCGACTACTCGGCGATCATCACCGGCCTGAAGTCGAACCAGTTCGACATGGGGTCGGGCGGCATGAGCCCCAACCCCGAGCGACTCGAGCAGGTCGACATGGTCGGCTACTTCCAGTCCGGCGCGACCTACATTCTCCGCAAGGAGGACGAAGGCAAGTACAAGACCTCGCAGGACTTCTGTGGCAAGAAGATCGGCATGCTCGAGGGCTCCACCACCCTGGAGGCGGCGATCGCCAAGGAGAACGAGAAGTGCGGGGGGAACCCGATTCAGGTCGAGCCCTACACCAACACCAACCTCGGCGTTCAGGGCCTGCTCTCGAAGCGGATCGTTGCCTACACCCCGGACGTCGCGCAGAGCCAGTTCATCGTCAAGCAGAACCCGGACACCCTCGTCACCATCGGTGACTACGTGCTGGTGGACTACCTGATCAACTACACGTTCACCAAGGAGAACACCGGGCTCCGCAATACGGTGTACAAGACCCTGCAAGAGATGATGACCGACGGCACCTACAACAAGATCCTCGAGAAGTGGGGTATTGACCGTGGCGGTCTGAAGAAGCCGGCACTGAATGGTGACCTCAATGCGACGCCGTGATCGGCTCGCCATGATGCGGGCGGTGCAGCCGTGACGGCCGCCACCGAGACGTCCAAGAGCGTCTATTTCCCCGTCCGGTCGAAGTTCCCCTGGAGCCAGTTCATCCAGGCTGCGATCGTCATCGTGATCGTCGGCTGGGTGATCCTCAGCTTCGTGATCTCGGGCGTCTTCGACTTCGCAACGGTGGCCCGCTACCTGTTCGGCCCGCAGATTTGGGCCGGCCTGTGGGGCACCGTCAGCCTGGCCACCCTGTCGACGGCGATCGCTCTGGTGCTCGGCACCCTGGTCGCGCTGATGCGGATCTCGAGCAACCGGGTGTTGTCCGGAGTAGCTGCGGCCTACGTGTTCTTCTTCCGGGGAACGCCGATGCTGGTCCAGTTGCTGATCTGGTTCTACGCCATCCCCCGGATGATCGGCCAGGTCCGAATCGGCATCCCGTTCACCGACGTGGTGTGGGTCGATCAGCCGGCGAGCGTCTTCTTCACGCCGTTCGTCGCCGGTCTGTTCGCACTCTCGCTCGCCGAGACCGGATACATGGCCGAGGTCGTCCGTTCGGGCATCCTCGGCGTCGACCAGGGCCAGCGGGACGCCGCGACCGCCCTGGGCCTGCCGCGCCGGAAGATCACCACCCAGATCGTCCTCGTGCAGGCCTTCCGGATCATCCTTCCGTCGGCCGGCAACCAGTACATCATGATGATCAAGAACACCTCCCTGGCCTACACCATCGGGTACATGGAGCTTCTGCTCACCGTGAGCCGCATCTACTACTCCAACTTCAAGTACCTCGAACTGCTGCTGGTCGCGGCGTTCTGGTATCTCGTGCTGACGGCGCTCATCACGTTCCTCCAGCAGTTCCTCGAGCGCAAGTACCCGGCGAGGTAGGGCCATGTCTGAACCAACATTGAAAATGGAGTCCCAGCACGTCTACAAGTCGTTCGGGGACGTCAAGGTCCTGCACGATGTCTCGGTCAAGGTGCATTCCGGTGAGGTGGTGGCTCTGATCGGGCCGTCCGGTGCCGGTAAGTCGACCTTCCTGCGCTGCGTCAACAACCTGCAGCCAATCGACTCGGGCACGATCGAGGTGGACGGCGAACTGATCGGCTACCGCAAGGTGGGCGACTACCTGGAGCCGCTGCCCGACAAGGAAGCTGCCGCGCAGCGTGCGCGGATCGGCATGGTGTTCCAGAACTTCAATCTGTTCCGGCACATGACCGCAGTCTCCAACGTCATGTACGGACAGGTCGAGGTGCTCGGACGGCCCAAGGCCGAGGCCCATGCGACCGCGATGGACGCCCTCAAGAGGGTCGGCCTGGTCGGACGCGAGGACCGTTACCCGGCACAGCTCTCCGGCGGCCAGCAGCAGCGCGTGGCGATCGCCCGCGTGATGGCGATGAATCCCACCATGATTCTGCTCGACGAGCCGACCAGCGCCCTCGACCCCGAACTCCGGGTGGAGGTCGCCAACGTCATCAAGGGAATGGCCGAGAACAAGGCCACGATGTTGATGGCAACGCACGATATTCCGTTGGTGCACGACATTGCCGACTACATCATCTTCATGGTGGACGGCCGCGTCGTCGAAGCAGGGACATCGGAGAAGATCCTCAACAATCCCGAGCACGAGCGCACTCGCAGTTTCCTCACGGCGATGGAGTCCTGACACCACAGTGACCGCCTCGTTCCAACCTGGCGTGGTGCGGACCGACCGTCCGCACCACGCCGCGACCGGCCCGGTGACCTCGGGCCGGATCGCGCTGTATGCCCTGATGACCACCGTGTGGGGGTCGAGCTTCTTCTTCACGGCGCTGGCTCTGAAGGCGTTCACGCCGTTCCAGATCGTCTTCGTGCGGATGTTGATCGCGACCCTCATCCTGGGCGGAATCGTCGCGGTGATCCGGCCGCGGTGGCCGCGCACCGCCGCACTGTGGGGACACTTCGCTCTGCTCGGCCTGATGAGCATCGCACTGCCCTACACCCTGCTCACCTGGGCCCAGGTGTGGGTCAGTTCGTCCACCGCGATCGTGCTGTCGTCCACCACGCCCATCTTCGTCTTCCTGATCGCCACCCTCGGGCTGCGCACCGAGACATTCGGAGTGACCCGGCTGGTGGCGGTCAGCATCGCCTTCGGCGGCGTGGCCCTGCTCACCTTCGCCAACCCGGCCGGCTCCAGCAATCTGTTCTGGTCGGTGGTCATCGTGGTCACCTCGGCCAACTATGCGGCGGCGAACGTCTACACCAAGCGCTTCGTGTCGGGCGTCCACCCGCTGCTCGTCGCCTTCCTACAGATCGGCTTCGGCACCGTGTGGCTGCTCCCGGTGCTGCTGTTCACCGGAGAATGGCAGCTGCCCGCCGACGCCGGGTTGATCTCGTGGCTGGCGCTGCTCGAGCTGGGGGTCCTCGGTTCCGCCTTCGGCTACGTCATGTTCTTCTACTTCATCAGCACCTGGGGATCGACGATCACCAGCCTGAACACCTATCTGCAGCCGCTGGTCGGGATCGCGCTCGGCGTGCTGGTCCTGGGGGAGCGGCCGGGCTGGCAGGCCTGGCTGGGAATCGGGATCGTGTTGGCCGGCGTCGCGCTGTTCGGCGTGTCCACCTTCCGGGCGGCCGCGGCCCGCCGATCGGTCAGGCCAGGCGAGGGCCGAGCCGCACCGTGAGCGGGTTGGAATCGGCTCCGCCGGTGACGTCCCGGACCGGCCACAGCCCGGCGCCGACATCATTGCCGGCGGCGGTGCGGTAGGCCGGTGTGGCGAGCAGCAGCTCGCCGTCGCGTCCGGTCAGCAACGCGGCTGACAGTTCCACGCCGTCGCTGAAGGCCAGCCGGACGTCGCCCGGCCGCAGTGGCGGTGTGAAGCCGTCCGGCAGGCTCAATCGGACGCCGCGGAACAGGTGGCTGTACCCCGCGGTGAGCGGCAAGGGTTCGATGGTCACCGGGCGTCCAGCCGCAGCGCGCGAGTGATGATGTCGGCCGTTCGCTGGACGTGGGTGCGGGCGATGGCGGCGGCCGCCTCGCCGTCGCCGGCGGCGAGCGCGGCATGGAGCGCGCGGTGCTCGTCGTTGACCAGCCGGATGTCGGCCTCGGTGAACACGATCGGGGCGTTGAAGTTCCAGTAGTTGATCATCGTGCCGCGGGCGGCGTCGGTGAGTACATGGTTCTGCGACGACTGGGTGATCAGCAGATGGAACTCGTCGTTCAGCTGGTTCACCTCGGCTCGGGAGTCGGTGTGCTCCATCTGCTCCATCAGCTCGAGCAGCCTGGCCAAGGTCTCCGCCGTGATGCGCGGGGCGGCCAGCCGGGCGGCGGAGGACTCGAATTCGACCCGAGCCTCGAGCAGTTCGACGATCTCATGCGGCGCATGGTCGCGCACCACCCAGCCCTTCTGCTGGACGACCAGGCCCTCCTGCTTCAGCCGCAGCAGTGCCTCGCGGACCGGAGTGCGGCTGACGTGGAGCTGGTCGGAGAGCTCCTGCTCGACGAGCCGGTGATTCGGCCGGTATTCGGCGCTCAGGATCGCGTTGCGAAGGTGTTCGTGGACCGCGTCAGCCGCGATCGTCTGCGTCGATCGTTGTTTGACCACCGGGTCTCCTTCGACAGGTATACCGGCGAGGATACAGCGGCCGGTCCTCCGGCGGGTTTCATCCGGTCAGTGCCGAGGAGGGGAGTCGAACCCCTATGCCCTTGCGGGCAGACGGGTTTGAGCCGTCCGCGTATGCCATTCCGCCACCCCGGCTGGAGCCCTACGATCATGCCACATTCTCGTGGAGCGCGCCCGTCGGAGTAAGGTGCTCCCTGTGCCCGACCGGCCACCCGTCCCACGACAGAAGAGGGCAGACAATGACGTCCGAAGCCGCACCGCCGAAGGATCGCGCACGAGTGCTCGTCGCCGAGGACGAGGCCCTTATCCGGCTCGACCTCGTGGAGTTGCTGACCGCCGAGGGCTACCAAGTGGTCGGCGAGGCCGGTGACGGCGAGCAGGCGCTGGCGATGGCTCGCGAGTTGGAGCCCGACCTGGTGGTGATGGATGTCAAGATGCCGAAGATGGACGGCATCTCCGCGGCGTCCGCCATCGCTGAGGAGCGGATCGCTCCGGTGGTCATGCTGACCGCCTTCTCCCAACGTGAACTGGTCGAACGCGCCCGCGAAGCGGGGGCGATGGCCTATGTGGTGAAGCCGTTCGACGCGTCCGATGTGGTGCCGGCGATCGAGGTCGCGATGGCCCGGCACGCCGAGCTGAAGGCGCTCGAGGACGAGATCGACGACCTGCAGGAGCGGTTCGAGTCCCGCAAGATCGTCGAGCAGGCCAAGGGGCTGCTGATGGAGGGTCTCGGTCTCACCGAGCCGGAGGCGTTCCGCTGGATCCAGAAGACGGCGATGGACCTGCGCAAATCGATGCGCGAGGTTGCCGAAGGTGTGATCGGCCACTCCAAGGGTGGTCAGAAGCCGAAGCGCTGAGCCCGGGCCGGCAGCCGCCGGACCCGTTGGCCCGAGCTTGTCGAGACCCTTGCGATGCGTTCTCGACCGGACGTTCCCGTTCATTCGCGAACCTGCACACAAGTTGGTATACTGATCTGTATCCAATCGCAAGGAGTGAGGGAAAGTGAACAGCGCAGAGGCATACGATTCCGTTCGGGATGGGCGCTTCTATCAGAGCATCAAGGGCGCCATCTGGCACGCAGTTGCCGGCGACGTCGACCACGCGCAGGGTGGTGACCCCCGGGTCCTCCGCCGACTGATCGCGGCCAGGTTCGACGGTCCGGGCGCCTAAGGAAACGCTGATCAATCATGTCCCGGCTGCGAGCACGTCCTCGCTCGGAACAGCATTGATCAGCGCTTCCCTAACCGTTTAGATCGAGAAACTGCGCCGGTTCCCACCGCATCGTCGGAGGGCCCGGCGCAGTCGCATGCTGAGGGAAACGCTGATCACATCATGTCCCGACGGGCGACGTGCCGACGACCGCGGTGGCGTCCAGGTCGTCGTCGCGGTGGACGGCGGGCAGCAGCCCGGCGCGTTCGAGCAGGGTGGCGGCCGCCCCGGCCTGGGCCTCCGAGACTTCAATCAGCAGCCGCCCGCCGGGCGCTAGCCAGCCGGACGCGGCGGCCGCGATCAGGCGGTGGACGTCCAGCCCGTCGGGGCCGCCGTCCAGCGTGCTGCGCGGCTCATGGTCGCGGGCTTCGGAGGGCATCAGCGCGATCGCCTGCGAGGGCACATACGGCGCGTTGGCCATGACCGCCGCGATCCGGCCGCGCAACCGTCGCGGAAGGGCGTCCCACAGGTTGCCCTGCGAGACCCGAGCGCCCGGCAGGTTGGCTCGTGCGCAGTCGACCGCCGCGACGTCCGAATCGGCGGCGTAGAGCTCCACACCCGGGACGCGGTGGCGCAGTGCGGCCCCCAGGGCGCCGCTGCCGCAGCAGAGATCGACCGCGACATCGCCGGGGCGGACGCCGTCCGCGGCCAGCCGCACCAGCAACTCCGAACGCCGGCGCGGCACGAAGACGCCGGGTCGCACGCCGATCCGCAACCCGTCGAACGCAGCCCAGCCGAGCACCTGCTCCAATGGTTCGCCGGCGAGCCGGCGGGCGAGCAGCGCGTCGAGCGGTCCCGGAGCCGCCAGTAGCAGAGCGGCCTCCTCCTCGGCGAAGACACAGCCGGCCTCGCGCAGGGCGGTCACCAGCATGGATCGGGTTCGAGCACGGTCTGCGGTGCCCGATCCCGATTGCTGTTCTCGGGGAGGGCCGGGCGCCTCGTCCGGGCTCACGCGCTGCGCGGCCTCACCAGTGCGCAGGTCACCCGGGCGGTGCAGATCCGCTCACCGGCGTCGTCGGTGAGCACCACCTCCCAGCTGCCGAGCCGTCCGCCGATGTGCAGGGCGGTGGCTTCGCCGTTCACCCAGCCCGAGGTGGCCGGTCGATGGTGGGTGGCGTTGATATCGACGCCGTAGGCGCGGCCGGCCGGGGCCACCTCGGCGTAGGCGGACAGCGAGGCCAGTGTCTCGGCCAGCACACAGGACGCGCCCCCGTGCCACAGCCCGAACGGTTGGGTGTTGCCCTCGACCGGCATCCGGCCGCGGGTCCGCTGCGGGCCGATCTCGAAGAGGTCGATGCCCATCTTGTCGTCCAGGGCGCTACGGATGCCTTCGGCCCACTCCGGCAGACTCATGGCGCCTACGATTCCACATCGCCGCGGCCTCCGGTCGCGCCCGCTCGCGGCGGCGAAATGTCGGCGGGCTCCGCTACCCTCGCAGGGGTGAGCGACTCCCCGGGCACCCTGCTGTTGATCGACGGCCATTCGGTGGCCTATCGGGCGTTCTTCGCCCTGCCGGTCGAGAACTTCTCGACCACCACCGGGCAGCACACCAACGCCGTCTACGGCTTCACCTCGATGCTGATCAACGTGCTGCGCGACGAGCAGCCCACCCATCTGGCGGTGGCCTTCGACGTCTCCCGGCAGACCTTCCGCAGCAACCTGTACAGCGACTACAAGGCGAACCGCTCGAAGTCACCACAGGAGTTCACCGGGCAGGTCGCGCTGATCAAAGAGGTGCTCGACGCCCTCAACGTCACCCACGTCGAACTGGACGGCTTCGAGGCCGACGACATCATCGCCACGCTGTCCCGGCAAGCCGAGGAGCAGGGGCTGAAGGTGCTGATCTGCACCGGTGACCGCGACACCCTGCAACTGGTCACCGACGATGTCACGGTGCTCTACCCGCGCAAGGGGGTGTCCGACCTGGCCCGGATGACGCCGGCGTCCGTGCTGGAACGCTACTTCGTGCCGCCCGCCCAGTATCCGGAGTTGGCGGCGTTGGTGGGGGAGACGTCCGACAACCTGCCCGGCGTGCCCGGGGTGGGGCCGAAGACCGCCGCGAAGTGGATCGGCAGCTATGAAGGGCTGGAGAACATCGTCCGGCGGGCCGCCGAGATCCCCGGTAAGGCCGGCGAATCGTTCCGCGCCCACCTCGACGACGTCGTCCGGAACCGTGAGTTGAACGCGCTGGTCCGTGACCTGGAGTTGCCGGTCACCGTGGCCGAACTGGAGCGCCGGGACTGGAACCGCGAGGCGGTGCACACGGTCTTCGACGGCCTGGAGTTCCGGGTGCTGCGCGACCGGCTGATCGAGACCCTGCCCGCCGAGCAGACCGGTCCGGAAGGCGGGTTCGAGGTGGTCGGCGACGTGCTCGAACCGGGTGCCCTGGGCGATTGGCTCGCCGAGCACGGACGCGGTGAACTCACCGGACTGGACGCCACCGGCAGTTGGCGGGCCGGTGCCGGTGACCTCAGCGGGCTGGCGCTGGCGGCCGCCGACGGTGCGGCCTGCTGGCTCGACGTCACCGAACTGACCGCCGAGGACGACAACGCCCTGGCGGGCTGGCTGGCCGATCCGTCCGCGGCGAAGGCGCTGCACGACGCCAAAGGGCCACTGCTGGCGATCTGGTCGCGCGGCTGGGAACTGAACGGGCTGGCCAGCGACACGCGGCTGGCCGCCTATCTGCTGCGGCCCGATCAGCGGGTCTACGACCTGGGTGACCTGACTGCACGGCACCTGAAACGCGAACTGAGCGCCGAGGGGTCGGCCGCGGTGGCGTCCGATCAACTCACCCTCGACTTCGAGGATGCCGACGAGGGCAAGGACTCGATGATCCGGGCCCGGGCAGTGATCGATCTGGCACACGCGCTCACCGGCGAACTGGACGAACGCGGCGAGGGGGCACTGCTGGCCGACGTCGAACTGCCGCTGCTGCGCACGCTGGCCACGATGGAACGCGACGGCATCGCGGTCGACGCCGACTACCTGGACACGCTGCATTCCGAGTTCGACACCGCCGTCCGGACGGCCGAGTCGGACGCCTTCGCCGTCCTCGGGCACCCGATCAACCTGGGCTCGCCCAAGCAGTTGCAGGAGGTGCTGTTCGACGAGTTGGGCATGCCGAAGACACGGCGCACCAAGACCGGCTGGACGACCGACGCCGAATCGCTGGAGACGCTCTTCGCCAAGACCGAGCACCCGTTCCTGGCCCATCTGCTGCGGCACCGCGACCAGATCCGGCTGCGCCAGACGGTCGAGGGGCTGCAGAAGTCGATCGCCGACGACGGCCGGGTGCACACCACCTACATCCAGACCATCGCGGCCACCGGACGGCTCAGTTCGACCGATCCGAACCTGCAGAACATCCCGATCCGTACCGAGGAGGGCCGGCGGATCCGGCGGGCCTTCGTGGTGGGTGCCGGCTACCAGACCCTGATGACCGCCGACTACAGCCAGATCGAGATGCGGATCATGGCGCACGCTTCGGGCGATGTCGGGCTGATCGAGGCGTTCCACTCCGGCGAGGACTTCCACACGGTGATGGCGGCCCGCGTGTTCGGTGTGGCGCCCGACGATGTCGACACGGGCATGCGGGCCCGGATCAAGGCGATGAACTACGGGCTGGCCTACGGGCTGAGCGCGTTCGGTCTTTCCCAGCAACTCAAGATCACCCGCTCCGAGGCCCAGGGCTTGATGGAGGAGTACTTCGAGCGCTTCGGCAACGTCCGCGACTACCTGCACGACATCGTCCGGACAGCGGGGAAGACCGGTTACACCGAGACGCTGCTCGGACGCCGCCGCTACCTACCTGACCTGACCTCGTCCAACCGGCAACGCCGTGAGATGGCCGAGCGGATGGCGCTCAACGCCCCCATCCAGGGCTCGGCCGCCGACATCATCAAGGTCGCCATGCTCGACGTGGAGTCGGCGCTGGCCGAGCGGGGACTCCGCTCCCGGATGCTGCTGCAGGTACACGACGAGTTGGTCTTCGAGATCGCCCCCGGCGAGGCCGAGGTCATGGACGCCTTGGTCCGCGACAAGATGGGACACGCGGTCGACCTGACCGTCCCGTTGGAGGTCTCGGTCGGCACCGGACGGTCCTGGCACGAGGCCGCGCACTGACCTGTGGTGGTCGTCCTGACGCCCCCACAAGTCGTCCCCGGCGCATGCCGGGGACCTCGCCCGCCGATCAGCGGATGGCGGCCAGTAGCTCGGTGCGCTCGACGCCGTCCTCGGTCCACGTCCCGTTGAGCGTACCGAGCGGCTGCGCGGTGTGGACGTGCTTGCCGTCCAGCACCCGGACCAGCCGGGCGGCCTCCATCGAGGCGTTGGACACGGTGATGATGCCGCTGCCCGACACCGTCATCGACTTGGTGCCGGTGGACAGATCGGCCTCGTTGTCGGCCTCGTGAATCACCCGGACGAGCTCGGCGACGTAGACCGGATCGGTGGTCGCGTCGTAGCAGTAGCGGGTGCCGAGCACCGAGTGCTCCATGGTGCCGACCAGCACCGCGAACTCGTCGTCCAGCGGCTCGGCGCGATAGGTGAGCGGCACCTGATAGGTCACGCCGCCGGAACGGACCAGGAGGGTGTCGATGCCGACCTCGCCGTCCGGGTCCACGAATCGATAGCCGGCCACCCGCTCGAGGTCGTCGGCGTCCCCCTCGAACCAGTGTTGGCCGGGTAGCCAGGCGGCCAGCAACTCGAGTTTGCTCGGCTTCAGCTCGGCAGCATGAATCGTGGCGGTGCCACTCATCGGTTCCTCCTCAGGAAGTTGTGGTGCGTGACCGGGCCCGGCGGCGTGTCCCGCCGCATCGGCTGCGGCCCGCTGACCATTCTACTACAGCGAGTAGTACTCCGGGTCCGGTTGCGCGCGACGCGACGGCTCGCTGCGATCCGCCGAGGAGCTGTCTCATGGTTGAGCGAGCTCGACCGACGAGGGCGCGGTCCGGATGGCGAGACGATTTGACGGTGACGAAGCATTGCTCAAAACTCCTACTATCCCCGTGGGAGTTACAGGAATAAAGCAGCCCCGGCGCACTCGCGCCCGGGCGAATCCAGAAGGAGTTGTCTCATGACCCACTCACGTAGAGCCGTCCTCACCGCCGCCGTGGCAACCGTCGCACTGGCGATGGGCGGCTGCGCCGGGGGTGGGGCCAGCGACGTCAGCGGCGCCACCAGTTCGGCCGCGGCGCCGTCCTCGAAGGTGCTCAACCTGTACGCGTACGCCGTGCCCAAACCGGGCTTCGACAAGGTGATTCCCGCCTTCACCGCGACCCCGCAGGGGGCCGGTATCGGTTTCCAGCCCTCCTATGGCGCCTCCGGTGACCAGTCCCGCAAGGTGGCGGCCGGGGCCGAGGCGGACGTGGTGAACTTCTCCGTCACCCCGGACATCACCCGGCTGGTGGACGCCGGCCTGGTCGACACCAGCTGGGCCGCGGGCGAGCACAAGGGCATCCCGTTCGGATCGGTGGTCACCATCGTCGTCCGGAAGGGCAACCCGAAGGGGATCAAGGACTGGGACGACCTGCTCAAGCCCGGCGTCGAGGTGGTCACCCCGAACCCGTTCTCGTCGGGCTCGGCGAAGTGGAACCTGCTGGCCCCGTACGCCACCAAGAGCGAAGGCGGTAAGCACCCCGATGCCGGCCTGGCCTACATCTCGAAGCTGGTCGGCGATCACATCAAGGTCCAGCCGAAGTCGGGCCGCGAGGCCAGCGAGGCGTTCCTGCAGGGCACCGGTGACGTCCTGCTCAGCTACGAGAACGAGGCGCTGTTCCTGGAAGGCCAGGGTGAGAAGGTGCAACACGTCACCCCGCCGAGCACCTTCAAGATCGAAAACCCGGTCGCGGTGCTGAAGGGCAGCAAGAACCTCGACGCGGCGACGTCCTTCGTCGACTACCTCTACACGCCGGCGGCGCAGCGGCTGTGGGCCGAGGCCGGATTCCGTCCGGTGGACGCCGGTGTGGCCAAAGAGTTCACCGCCAAGTTCCCGAAGCCGGCGAAGCTGTGGACGATCGACGACCTGGGCGGCTGGTCCACCGTCGATGCCGACCTGTTCGCCAAGGACACCGGGAAGATCGCGGAGATCTACGACAAGGCCACCTCATGACCGCCGTCACCGAATCCGCTGTGGGCGCAGCAGTCGCGGCGCCCGCAGCGCCCCGGCCCGGCCGCCGCCCGCCGCTGTCGCGTCCGGGATCGTCCGGACGAGTGAGCGGACTGACCCTGGGCGTGGTGGTGACCTGGCTCAGCCTGATCGTGCTGCTGCCGCTCGCCGCGCTCACGGTGACCTCGTTCTCGGACGGCTGGGCCGGCTTCTGGAATGCCGTCACGGCGCCGGTCGCGCTCGCCGCATTGGCCACGACGATCCTGGTCTCCGCCGTCGTCGCGCTGCTCAACGTGGTGGTCGGCACGCTGATCGCCTGGGTGCTGGTCCGGGACGAGTTCTGGGGCAAGCGCTTCGTCGATGCGCTGATCGACCTGCCCTTCGCGCTGCCGACCATCGTCGCCAGCATCGTGCTGCTCTCGCTGTACGGTCCGAACAGCCCGATCGGCGTGGAGTTGAACGCCACCCGGTGGGGTCTGATCGTCGCCCTGGCGTTCGTCACCCTGCCGTTCGTGGTGCGCTCGGTGCAGCCGGTGCTGCTCGAAGTCGACCGCGACGTCGAACAGGCTGCGGCCTCGCTCGGCGCCTCCAACTGGACGACCTTCCGCCGGGTGGTGTTGCCGACCCTGGCCCCGGCGGTCATCTCCGGCGGCGGGCTGGCCTTCGCCCGGGCCATCGGCGAGTACGGCTCGGTGGTGCTGATCGGCGGCAACATTCCGCGCGAGACGCAGGTGGCCTCGCAGTACATCCAGCAGCAGATCGAGATCGACCGGCCGGTGAACGCCGCGGCCGTCTCGGTGGCCTTGCTGGCGATCTCCTTCGCCACGCTGCTGGTGCTGCGCTTTTTCGCCTCGCGGGGCCAGGAACGTGAGGAGCGGTCGGCATGAAGGTCTCCACTCCCACCCGGATCGCCCTGCGGGTCGTCGCCCTGCTCTATCTCGGGGTGCTGCTGGCGGTACCGATCGTCGCGATCCTCTGGCGCACCTTCGAACCTGGTCTCGGCGCCTTCTGGGCCTCGATCCGGACGCCGGCGGCCATCTCGGCGTTCAACCTGTCGCTACTGATCGTCGCGATCACCGTGCCGATCAATGTGATCTTCGGCGTCGTGACGGCGTTGGTCCTGGTCCGGGGCAGGTTCCCCGGCCGACGGCTGCTGTCCGGCATCGTCGACCTGCCGTTCGCCGTCTCCCCGATCGTGGTCGGTGTCTCGCTGATCATGCTCTGGGGCGTCCATGGCTGGTTCGGCGGCTTGGAGAACCTGGGCATCCGGGTGATCTTCGGGCTGCCCGGCATGGTGATCGCGACCATTTTCGTGACGTTGCCGTTCGTCGTCCGGGAAGTCGAGCCGGTGCTGCACGAGATCGGCACCGACCAGGAGCAGGCCGCGGCCACCCTGGGGGCATCCCGCTGGCAGACCTTCGCCCGGATTACCCTGCCGGCCATCCGCTGGGGCCTCACCTACGGCATCGTGCTGACCGTGGCCCGCGCGCTGGGTGAGTTCGGTGCGGTGATCATGGTCAGCTCCGGCTTCCCCGGGGTGTCCCAGACGCTGACCCTGCTGGTGCACAGCCGCTACATCGACGACCACAACACCCACGGCGCGTACTCGGCGGCCACGCTGCTGATGTTCCTCGCCCTGGTGACCCTGCTGCTGATGACCGTGCTCGATCGCAAGCGTCCCACCGCGCACGCCGCGGTGAGTCCCACCGTGCCACCGACGGACGCCGCGGCGTCCGCGGTCACCGAAACCTCACGGGCAGCCGTGCCCGACCTCGCCGAACGACACCCCGCCGAACGACACCACGCAAGGAGCCTGTCATGATTTCCGTCACCGACGCCCGTAAGGCGTACGGCACCTTCCAGGCCCTAGACGACGTCTCACTCGAGATCCCGTCGGGCACCCTGACCGCGCTGCTCGGGCCGTCCGGTTCGGGCAAGTCGACCCTGCTGCGGGCGATCGCCGGGCTGGAGGATCTCGACTCGGGTGCGGTGGTGATCGCCGGCGAGGACGTCACCCGGCTGCCGCCGCAACGGCGGGGGATCGGCTTCGTCTTCCAGCACTATGCCGCCTTCAAGCACATGACGGTGCGCGACAACGTGGCGTTCGGGTTGAGCATCCGCAAGCGGCCCAAGGCCGAAATCGCCAAGCGGGTGGACGAGCTCCTCGAGGTGGTCGGCCTGGCCGGCTTCCAGCACCGCTACCCGGCGCAGCTGTCCGGCGGCCAGCGGCAGCGAATGGCGCTGGCCCGGGCGCTGGCGGTGGACCCACAGGTACTGCTGCTCGACGAGCCGTTCGGCGCATTGGATGCCAAGGTGCGCGACGACCTGCGGCGCTGGCTGCGCCGGCTGCACGACGAGGTCCACGTCACCACGGTGCTGGTCACCCACGACCAGGAGGAGGCGCTGGACGTGGCCGACCGGATAGCGGTGCTGAACCAGGGCCGGATCGAGCAGGTGGGCACCCCCGACGAGCTGTACGAGAGCCCGGCCAATCCGTTCGTGATGTCCTTCCTCGGGTCGGTCTCCAGACTGAACGGGGAGGTCGCCCGGCCGCACGACCTGCGCCTGGAACGCGATGCTCGAACCGCCGAGGAGGTTGCCCGGTCGACCGGCGTCCGGGTCACCGAGGCCGAGGTTGAGCGCCTGGTCCGGCTCGGTTTCGAGGTGCGGGTCGAGCTGCGGCACACCCAGACCGGGGAACGCTTCTTCGCCCAGTTGACCAGGGCCGAGGCGGCCGCGCTGCATCTCGAGGTCGGCCATCTGGTCTGGGTCGTGCCGACCCGGACCTTGCCGAGTGAGGAGGAGTTCCCCGCGCTGGCCGTGTGAACCGGCCACAATGAGGTCCGTGGAGATCACCGCCAAGACCGAGTACGCCGTCCGGGCGATGCTGCAGTTGGCCGAGGCAGCCGAGCCGGGCCTGCCGGTCTCGGTGGACGCGCTCGCCCAGGCCCAGGGGTTGCCCCGGAAATTCCTGGAGTCGATCCTCGCCGACCTGCGGCGTGCCGAGTTGGTGATCAGCACCAAGGGTGCGCGCGGCGGTTACCGGCTGGCGCGGGCGGCGTCCGAGATACCGGTCGGAGCGGTGTTCCGGGCGGTCGACGGCCCGCTCGCCGAGGTCCGCGGACGCCGTCCGCATCAGACCTCGTACGACGGGGTGGCGGAACATCTGCCCGTGCTGTGGGTGGCGGTGCGCTCCAGCCTGCGGCGGGTGCTGGACGACACCTCCTTGGAGCAGCTGCGCACCGGCCGGCTGCCTGACCTCGTCCGCAGGCTGGCCGACGAACCGGACGCCTGGCTCAGCCGTTGACCACCTCGACCGGCGGTGCCTCAGCGTTTCCTGACGTTCACCTCGGGCGGCGGGTTTGCGGCTCGGGTCATCGCAGAGACGCCGCGAGATCGATCAGCGCCAGGTCACTGCCGCGCGGGCCGACCAGACAGATCCCGAGCGGTCCGCCGGGGAGCTCCAGCAGGGGAGCGCTGACGGCCGGGCGCCCGGTGATGCCGGCGATGCAGGTGAGCCGGAGGGTGGCCTGGCGATGTGCGTCCACCACCGCCGCGGACGCCCACACCCTCGGCGCGGGGCCGGCGGCCGAGGGCAGCACCAGTACCGCGTCACCCAGTGCCGCATCGAGATCGTCACGGAACTCGCCAAGGGCCGTGCGCGCCTCGGCATCGTCGGCGTCGGTGATCGCCGACGCCGCGGTGAACCGGTCCCCGGCGGCACCCTGCAGCGCGCCCGGATGCGCCTCCACCCAGGCGCCGTGGCGCTGCCAGGCCTGGTAGGCCTGATGGACCCGGAACGCCTCGGCCGCCGCGGCCAGATCGGGCCACCGGACGCCGGCCGCACCCGTGGGCCGGACGTCCGCTCCGGCATCGGTCAGCCGCCGTTCGGCGAAGGCCCGGAATGCCTCGGCGACACCGGGCTCCAGGGTGGGAAGCGCCTGCGCCACCTGGATCGCGGGAGCCGCCCCCTCGGCCCACAGGTACGGCGGGTGGAGAGCAGGAACCGTCTCCTCGGTCCATCCGCCGGGCTCCAGCAGCACGGACGCCGCCCGCCGCAGCAACGCGGGATCTCGGGTCAGGAGGCCGATCGTGTCGAAGTCGGTGGCCAGCGGCAGCAAGCCGGCGACATCCACCCGGCCGTGCGTGGAACGCCAGCCCCACAAGCCCTGATAGCTGGCCGGTACGCGCACGGAGCCGCCGGTGTCGGTGGCCAGCCCGATGGATGCCGCGCCCAGTGCGACCGCAACGGCGCTGCCGCTGGACGACCCGCCCGGCAGCCCGCCGGGCACGACGGGGTTCACCGGCGTCCCGTAGTGCGGGTTGTCGCCGGCCAGGCTGTAGGCGAACTGGTCGGTGCGGGCGATGCCGGCCACCACTGCACCGGCGGCTCGAAGCCGGGCCACGGCGGCACTGTCGGCGGCCTCCGCCGGCGCCTGCGCCAGGTATGCCGGGACGCCTGCGCCGATCGGGTGGCCGGCCACGGCGAACAGATCCTTCACTGCGACCGTCTCGCCATTGAGCGCTCCGCTGCCGGACGCCGCCACCAGCGGGTCGCCGGCCACCCGCCACACGGCCCGGTCGAAGGTCGGCGGCGGAGGTGCGACGTGCGCCGCCCGGACCCGCCAGGCGCCGTCGGCGCCGCGCTGCCACAGCTGCGTCTGCAGCCCCCGGCCGCCACGGTCGGGTGCGGTCACCGCCACCACGGCGGCGGAATCGTCGGACAGCGGGAAGACCCGGACGTCGACCAGCCGTCGTGGCGGCGCACCACGGCGAACCGCGCGGAAGTCGTGGATGGCGGCGTGCCCGACCAGGAGCCCACCGGGATCGCCGCGCAGGGTGTCGGGGGCGTCGGCGAACAACTCGTCCATGGCCGCCAGATCGTCGGCGCCTAGCGCCAGCTCGTACGCGGCGAAGGCCTCCAGGAGACCGGCGGGCGCGTCAGTGACCAACGTGTTGAGGGTCTCGACAAGCTCGACCAGCGGGGAGCCGGGTGGGGTCTCGACAAGCTCGACCACCAGTGGGGTCTCGACAGGCTCAACCGGCGGTGAGGTGACGGGCTCAGTCACCGAAGTCCGCCTTCCGGATCCGGGCATGCACGCCCTTCACCAGGTCGACCACCTGCGAGATGTCGAAGTCGGTGGCTGCGCTCAGGTAGGCGTAGGCCAGGTGCCGCTCCATCCCGTAGCGGGCCTGCAACAGTGCGAGCGCGGCCCGCACGCAGTTGGCGGCCGCGACGTCCAGGTCGGCGTCCAGACCGGTCGGGATCAGGAACTCGCGGGTCTCGGCCAGCGGTCCGGCGATCTCGCCGAACCGCGCGACCGCCTCGGACGCCGGCACCACGTCGAACCGGACGGTCGCCCGCAGCGACGCCTCCAGCGCAGTCAACGCCACCTCGCCGTCGCCCTGGGCGAAGTGCGGGTCACCGACATAGGCGAGTGCGCCGGCCACCTGCACCGGCAGGTACAGCGTCGCGCCCTCGACCAGCAGATTGATGTCGATGTTGCCTCCGTGCGGCCCCGGGGGCACCGAATGGGGCCGGACGGCGCCCGCGGCCGCCACCCCCATCACGCCCAGGAACGGACGCAGCGGGAACCGCACCGCACCCGGCCCGCCCTCGACCAGTGGGAGCTCGCCGAACGCGCCTTCGGGCGTCTCCACCACCGGGGTGAAGACGCTCACATTGTCCGGGCCGGACGGCATCTCTCCGGGCAGTGCGCCGCGTCCGTGCCGGTTCGAGATCACGCCGTAGGGCACCCGTCGGTCCAGCCGCAGCACGGTGATCGCTAGCAGATCGCCGACCGCGGCGCCGCGCACCTCGATCGGCCCGGTGACCAGGTGCGGACCGTCCACCGCCGGATCATGGGGACGCGCAGAGCAAGCCAGGTCGACCGCTTCGGTCAGCACCTGGTCGGGCCGCACCCCGTGGCGGCCGAAGAAGCCGATCGGGTCGCGGCCCTGGTCCTCGAGCACCCCCTCATGGGACAGCGTGTCGATGGTGACGGTCTCGCCGGAGGCCACGGTGAGCACCGCGGCGTCGGACGCGCAGGGCAGCCGTCCCCAGAGCAGGTGGCCGGGCTCGGCGCTCAGGTAGTGATCGCCGGGCAACTCGCCGGTACCGCGCTGCAGCACCGGGCCGGCTACGCCGTGGGCGAGCGCGGTCACAGCTCCGGCTCCGAGCGCAGCAGGTGGTCCAGGCCGGCGATCAGTTCGCCGACCTCTTCGAGGTGGGCGTGCATGGCGAGCCGGGCAGCCTCGGGGTCGCCTGCGGCCAGCGCTGCGTACAGGCGCTGATGCCCTTCGATCGAGTTGCGGCGTCCTTCCCGGGCCAGGTGGGAACGCAGCCGGACCTCATGCACCAGGTTGTTCATCGCCTCGCAGACCCCGACCAGCAGTGGGTTGCCGGTGGCGACTGCGAGCCGGCGATGGAACTCCACGTCGAGCCGCAGCGACTCCTCGGCGGTCAGCCCGGCGTGACTCTCCCGGAGGATGTCGTCGAGCTGGGCCAGGTCGAGGTCGGTGGCGCGCTGGGCGGCCAGCGCGGCGACGTGCGGTTCGACCAGGCGTCGCAGTTCGGCGGCCTGGGCGAATTCGTCCGGCCCGGCCTCGGCGAACGGGGTGAAGTCCAAGGCCAGCGCCGGCTCCGGTGGCCGCCGGACCACCGTGCCGCGGCCGGGACGCCGCTCGATCAGCCCGCGGTCCTCCAGGGCGCGCAGCGCCTCGCGCAGGGTGGCGCGGGAGACCTGCAGGGTCGCGCACAGCTCCCGCTCGGGCGGCAGTTTGTCGCCGGGCGCCAGGTCATCGGCAATGTGTCGTTCGAGGCTGGCGGCGACCTCCGCACTGATGGTGCGCGGTCGCGGGACGGTGAGATTCATGCCTGTCCTTGCTTGTCGATCCTCGGTCGTGCCGGCGGTGGGACCGGTTGGCGCCCGCGGATCAGCCTTGGTATGTTGGTCTGACCAAGTCCCGACTGTAGCGCACCGAACCCCGGTCCGGCGCCTCCGGACGGGAGCAGCCATCGGTCGCAACGCCGCTACCGCCCGAGGCCGGACGCCGTCCGGACGCCAGGAGGTCGTTGTGCCAGTGACCGGATCGCCGCAGCGCGTCGCGTCCCGGGCGGCTGGTGTGGCGTCCCACACAGCCCTGATGCTGGCCCTCACCTTCTCCACCGGAGTCGTGGACGCCGTGGGCTACCTCGGCCTCGACCGGGTGTTCACCGGCAACATGACCGGCAACGTGGTGATCCTGGCGATGGCGGTCACCGGGGCCGACGGACTGCCGGTGCTCGGGCCGGTCCTCGCGCTGCTCGGCTTCGCCGGCGGCGCCGCGCTCGGCGGTCGGCTGCTGCGGCGTTTCGACACCGGCTGGTCGGTGGCCACGACGCGGGTGCTCGCCGGGGTGGGTGTCTGCCTGGCCGCGCTCACCGTCCTGCTGGCCGCGCCCGGTCTGGACGAGCCCCGCCGGCTGGTCGTCACCACCCTGCTCGGCGCCGCGATGGGTGCCCAGGCCGCGGCCGCCCGGCAGGTCGCCGTCAAGGACGTCACGACCGTGGTGGTCACCTCGACGATCACCGCACTGGCGGTGGACTCGTTCCTGGGCAACGGCTCCGGGTCGCGCTGGCGCCGTCGCGGCACCGCCGTGCTGATGATCATGCTCGGTGCGCTGGCCGGTGCCCTGCTGCTGCGCGTGCATCTCGCCCTGGGTCCGGCGCTGGCCGCGCTGGTCACCTTCGCCGTCACCTGGTCGGGTCACCGCGGCCGGGCCGTCCCACCAACCGAATGAGGACCGCATGAGCGTCGCTTCCGTCAATCCCCCGCACCGGCTGCTGATGGGGCCGGGCCCGATCAACGCCGACCCGCGGGTGCTGCGGGCGATGTCGGCCGGTCTGGTCGGGCAGTACGACCCGGTGATGGCCGGCTACATGGCCGAGACCCAGGAGCTTTACCGGCAGGTGTTCCGGACCGCCAACGACGCCACCCTGCTGGTGGACGGCACCTCGCGGGCCGGCATCGAAGCGATCCTGGTGTCGCTGCTGGAGCCGGGCGATCGGGTGCTGGTTCCGGTCGCGGGACGGTTCGGGCAGCTGCTGGCCGAGATCGGCGAGCGCTGCGGGGCCCAGGTGCACACCATCGACCGCGACTGGGGCACGGTGTTCACCGCCGAGGAGATCGAGGCCGCGCTGGACCGCGTCCGACCGAAGATGCTGGCCGTCGTGCAGGGCGACACCTCGACCACGATGTGCCAGCCGTTGGCCGATCTCGGTGCGCTGTGCCGCGCCCGCGGTGTCCTGCTCTACTCCGACGTGACCGCCTCGCTGGGCGGCAACGCGTTCGAGATGGACGCCTGGGGCCTGGACGCCGCGTCGGCGGGGCTGCAGAAGTGCCTGGGCGGGCCGTCCGGCAGTTCGCCGATCAGCCTGTCGGACGCCGCGGTGCAGGTGATCCGGGGCCGTCGGCACATCGAGGCCGGCATCCGCGAGGACGACGACGTGGCACTCGGCACCCGGATCGAGTCCAATTACTTCGATCTCGGCATGGTCCTCGACTATTGGGGCCCGCGCCGGCTCAACCATCACACCGAGGCCACCTCGATGCTCTACGGCGCCCGGGAATGTGCCCGGCTGCTGGTGGCCGAGGGGATGGACGCCGCGGTCGGCCGGCACGAGTTGCACGGCCGGGCGATGACCGCCGGGCTGGTCGCGCTGGGCCTGAAACTGTTCGGCGACCAGCGGCACAAGATGCACAACGTGGTCGCCGTCCACATTCCTGAGGGCGTGAACGGCGACGCCGTCCGGGCCGGGCTGCTCACCGACTTCGCGATCGAGATCGGCACCTCGTTCGGGCCGCTGCACGGCAAGGTCTGGCGGGTCGGGACGATGGGCTACAACGCCCGCACCGACACCGTGCTGACCACGCTGGCGGCGCTGGAGCAGGTGTTGCGCGCCGCCGGCACCACTCCGACCGCCGGTGCCGGCGTGGCGGCCGCCAAGGAGGTGTACGGCCGATGAGGGCGGATGCGGCGAGCGGGCCGGCGCTGACCGAGGTGCCCCGGGCGAGCAGTGAGCGGCTGCTGGCGGCGGGCCGGCGCGCCTACGACCGGTGCGACGAGCTGGCCACGCTGAGCGCGGTCAAGGGCAGCATCCACCGCTTCCATCTGACCTCGCAGCACGCCTGGGCGAACGCCCTGGTCGGGCGCTGGATGTCCGCCGCAGGGTTGCGCACCCGGATCGACGCCGCCGGAAACCTGGTCGGCCGGATGGAGGGCCGTGAGCCGGGGTTGCCGGCGGTGATGCTCGGCTCGCACATTGACACCGTCCCGGACGCCGGACGCTACGACGGCCCGCTGGGCGTGGTGCTCGGCATCGAGGTCGCCGAACTGTTGCGCGAGGCGATGCCCGAGATGCCCTGCGCGCTGGAGGTGGTGGCGTTCAGTGACGAGGAGGGCACCCGCTTCCCGCAGACGATGCTCGGCAGCAAGCCGGTTGCGGGCGAGTGGCAGGACGAGTGGCTGAGCCAGGCCGACGAAACCGGCACCACGCTTCGGCAGGCGTTCAAGGATTTCGGCCTCGACCCGGCGAAGGCCCGCAATGCCGCCCGCCGTCCCGACGAACTGGTCGCCTACCTGGAGGCGCACATCGAGCAGGGTCCGCTGCTGGAGGCCCAGGCGCGTCCGCTCGGCGTGGTCACCTCGATTGCCGGCGCCCGCCGCATCTCGCTGACCATCACCGGCGAGGCCCGGCACGCCGGGGGCACCCCCTACGACCGCCGCCGTGACGCCCTGGTCGGTGCCAGTTTCGCCGTCCTGGCCATCGAGTCGATCGCTCGGCGACGCGACATCATCGGCACCGTCGGCGAGATCGAGGCGTACCCGGGCGCGGTCAATGTGGTGCCCGGCCGCGTCGAGTTCAGCCTCGACCTGCGGGGGGAAACAGACGCCGAACGGGACGCCGGCTGGGACGAGATCCGGGACACCATCGGCCGGGTCTGCGCCGAGCGAAACCTCAACTTCCACTGGGTGGAGGAACACCGAGCGCACGCGGTGGTCTGCGCCGATTGGCTGATGACGGCCATCGAGGACGCGGTGGTCGCCACCGAGCCGGCTGCCGAGGCCGTGCCCCGGTTGTACAGCAGGGCGGGACACGACGCCATGGTGATGGCCGACGTGACCGACGTCGGCATGCTCTTCATTCGTTGCGAGGACGGCATTTCGCACGCTCCGGCCGAGGCGGTCACGGTCTGGGACGTTGCGCTGGCCGTGGAGGCGTTCGCCCTCGCAACCCGTACCGTCCTGACCGCAGATCGGAGTCGTCATGCATAAGATCTTCCGCTCCCGCCAGACCCTGATCGGGTCCACGCTGGTGCCGGCCGACATCGAGGTGGACACCGAAACCGGCCTGATCACCGCCGTCCGCACCGGCGAGGAGCTGCGGGCTGCGCTGGCCCTGGACGCCTCGTGCGATGCCGGGCATTCGGCGTCCGGGACGCTGGTGATCAATGTGCCGGACGAGGTGATCCAGTTGCCCGCCAACGTCGACTGCCATGTCCACGTCAACGAGCCCGGACGCACCGAGTGGGAGGGTTTCGCCAGTGCCACCGAGGCGGCGGCCTATGGCGGCATCGGCACCATCGTCGACATGCCGCTGAACTCGATCCCGCCGACCGTCGACAGCGACGCGCTGGCGGTGAAGCGGGCGGTGGCCGCCGGCAAGACCTTTGTCGACGTGGGCCTGTGGGGCGGTGCCGTACCCGACAACCTGGGGCGGCTGGAGGAACTCTGGGAGCAAGGCGTCTACGGCTTCAAATGCTTCCTGGTCGACTCCGGCGTCCCCGAGTTCGCGCCGCTGGAGGGCGCCGCGTTCGCGGCGGCGATGGCTGAAGTGGCCTCGTTCGGCGGCCTGATGATCGTGCACGCCGAGGACCCGGAGGTGCTCGGCGCCATCCCGTCCTGGTCGAGCCGGCGTTACACCGACTTCGTCGACTCCCGGCCGCCCGAGGCCGAGGTGCGCGCCGTCGAGACGGTGATCGAACAAGTCCGCCGGCACGGCACCCGGGCGCACATCCTGCACGTGTCAAGCGCCCGGGCGCTGGAGCCGATCGCGGCCGCCCGGGCCGAGGGGCTGCCGGTGACCGCGGAGACCTGCCCGCACTACCTGATCTTCGACTCCGAGAACGTCCCCGACGGTGCCGCCGAGTTCAAGTGCTGCCCGCCGATCCGTGACCCCGGCAATCAGCGCGAGCTGTGGCAGGGGCTGCTGGCCGGCGTCCTGGACTGCGTGGTGTCGGACCACTCGCCGTCCACGGTGGAGGAGAAGGCCAAGGGCGGCGGCGACCTCGCGCAGGCCTGGGGCGGCGTCTCCAGCCTGCAGGTGACGTTTCCGTCCATGGTGGACGCCGCGGCCGAGCGGGGCATCGGACTGCCGCAGGTGAGCGCCTGGATGTCGGCAGGCCCGGCCCGGGTGGCCGGGCTGACCGGCAAGGGCATCATCGAGCCTGGTGCTGCCGCCGACCTGATCTGGTACCAGCCCGGACGCCAGATCGCGATCGACGGCAGCCGGCTGGCGCACCGCAACAAGCTGACCGCCTACGCCGGCCGGGTACTGTCCGGCAGCGTCCGGCGCACTGTGCTGGCCGGGCGGACGGCCTTTGACGGCCACGACCTGGCCGAGCCCGCCGGACGGCTGCTGCAGCGGGGCGGCTGAGGTGGTCGGACGGAGCCGCGCAGCAGTCGAGATGGTGGCCCAGTTGCGCCCCGACGGCACCAGCCAGGATGCGGTGCTCAGCGAGCTGCGGCGGGTGCTGGCATCGGGCCGGGTCCGGGCCGGCACGGTGGTGCCGCTGGACCAGATCGCCGCCGCCTTCGGGGTGAGCCGGACGCCGGTGCGGGAGGCACTGAAGTCGCTGATCGGCGAGGGGCTGATCCGGCACAACCACCGGGGTGGCTATCTGGTTCACGCCCCCACCCGGGACGAGTTCGTCGAGCTGTACACCATCCGCTCGGCGCTGGAAGGGGCCGCGCTGGCGATCGCCGTGCCGAGGGCCGGCGAGGCCGAGCGCCGGCTGCCTCAAGAGATCCTGGAACGCCAACGGGCCGCCCTCGCGGCCGGCGATGTCAGCGCGTGGGACGCCGAGGGGCGAGCCTTCCATGAAGCCCTCGCGACGCCGTGCGGCATGCCGCGGCTGCGCCGACTGCTCCGCGACGCCGCGAACTCCTCAGCCGCCGCCCGCCCGATGCTGCGGCTGCGGCAGGCCAGGGTACGGTCGCTGCACGCCGACCACGAGGCGCTGGCGCAGGCGTTCGCCGAGGGCGCCACCGAACGGGTGGTGAGTCTGGCCGACCAGCATCTGCACCGCGTCCGCTCCTGGGTGCTGGCCAGCTTCGACCCCCCGTCCTGAGGAGAAGGTTCCGGAGACGCGAATCGGCGGGGGCCGCCCGGAATGGGCGACCCCCGCCGTTGCTGTGAACAGCTCAGTGGCCGGACGGCTCCTTGGCACGGGTGCCGTCGATGTGGATGTCCGGCTCGTAGGAGTCCGGTCCCAGAGTTCCGCCGCTCTCCAGCGTGCGGGCCTCGGTGTCCTGCACCTGGAGGGGTGGCGCCGCGGCCAGATCGGACGGCTCTTCCGGCGTGCCCGGGAGGAATACGTTGAAGAACAGGTTCAGCACCACCGCCATGATCGCCGACGCGCTGATGCCGGAGTGGAAGATGGTGACGAACCATTCCGGGAAGCTGTGCCAGAAGTCGGCCGAGACGACCGGGATCAGGCCGAACGCGACCGATGCGGCAACGATCACCAGGTTGTTGTTGCCCTGGTAGTTGACCTTCGACAGGGTGCGGACGCCGGACGCCGCCACGGTGCCGAACAGCACGATGCCGGCGCCGCCGAGGACCGGGCCCGGGATGATGCTGAACAGGGCAGCCGCCATCGGCGACAGGCCGAGCACGATCAGCAGGATGCCGCCCGCGGCCACCGCGAAGCGGCTCTTGATGCCGGACAGTGCGACCAGGCCGACGTTCTGGGCGAACGCGGTCGCCGGGAACGAGTTGAACACCGGGGCGATCATCGAGGACGCCATGTCGGCACGCAGACCGTCGCCGACCCGTCGCGAGTCGACCTTGCTACCGACGACCTCACCGACGGCCAGCAGGTCGGCGGTGGTCTCAACCATGATCACCAGGATCACGATCAGCATCGAGATGATGGCGCCGATCTCGAAGATCGGCATGCCGAAGGCGAACGGCTGCGGCAGCGCCACCGGCGAGGCGGTAGCGACCGGGGCGAGGCTGGTCTGGCCGGTGAACAGGGCGACGATGGTGCCGATCGCGAGACCGAGCAGCACCGCCATCCGGGAGAGCATCTCGATCTTGCTGAGCACGATCACGACGACGAAGGTGAACATCGCCAGGCCGACGCTGGGCAGCGAGGCGAAGTTGGGATTCGCCACCCGTGCGCCGTTGACCATGATGGTGGCCTGGCCGGTGATCCACCCGGCGGCGACCGGCATCAGGGACAAACCGATGACGGTGATGATCGAGCCGGTGACGACGGCCGGGAAGAACCGGACGATACGGGCGAAGAACGGGGTGATGAGCAGACCGATCGCAGCCGCGGCGATGATGGCGCCGTAGGCCGACTGCAGTCCGACACCGGCCCGGTCGCCGATGATTGCCAGCATCGTCGACACCGCAGCGAACGAGGTGCCCTGGACGAGCGGCAGTTGGGCGCCGAAGTAGCGCACACCCATGGTCTGCAACACCGTGGAGCAGCCGCTGACGAACAGGCCGCAGGCGACCAGCAGTGCCTTCTCGGCGGTGTCAAGACCGGCGGCGCCGCCGACGATCAGAGGGACGGCGATGACGCCGCCGAACATCGCCAGGATGTGCTGCACGCCATAGCCGATGGTGGAGCCGATGCCGAGCTTCTCGTCCTCGGGGCGGCTGCCGACCGGGAGGTCGGGGAGTTCTACTTCTTTGGTTGGAGAATCGGTGTCTATCATGGCCTGAGGCCTCTCTGGGTGGGAGTCCGAGAGTCCGGTGCTGCGCCGGGCTGATCAGCCCGGCGCCTCGCCGGCTTGGTGGGGCCGGGCAGTATCAGCCCGGTCGTTGCGGGGTGGGCGGATCAGATGAAGGTCGGGAGGTCGACCCAGGCGTCCGGTTCGGCGGCGACGCCGTCGCGGATGATGGTTCCCTCGATCAGTCCGTAGGGCCGGTCGGCGGCGTAGAACACCTCGTTGGGGTTCTCCAGGCCGAACGGGCTCAGATCGACGACGAAGTGGTGCTTGTTCGGCATCGCGAACTTCACCTCGGCGATTTCGGGGAAGGCCTCGATCGCCGCCTTGCCCATCTCCCACAGGGTCTGCTGCAGGGCCAGCGAGTGCACCGTGGCGAAGGTGGACATGAACACCGCCGAAACGCCCTCGTAGACCGCGTTGTAGTCGATGCCGGCCTCGACCGCCTCCGGCAGGTAGCGCCAGCGGCCGGTCACCGAGGTGGCCATGATCCGGTCGTCGGTCTCGACCAGGGTGGTGTACTTGTCCCGCGGGAAGCCGGCGAACTCGCTGCCGGTCGACTTCAGCACGATCAGGTCCTTGAGGCCGGCGGTGACGTGGGTCTTGCCGTCGATCTTCTGCACGGCGGCCAGCCGGGTGGCCTGGCCCTTGCGGACGAAGGAGTGGTCATGACCGGCGCCGTCGACGACGATGCGCTCCCAGGCGTACTGCTCGGCCTGCCACAGGCCGCCCTCGATCCAGTCGAACGACGACACGAAGTGGTCGCCCAGCTTGAGCAGGAACTCCTCGGGAGAACCGACCCCGTGCTCCTTGGCGAAGGCGTATACGGTGTTCTTCTGGGTGTCGGTCGCAACCACCAGTGCGTTGTCGCCCACCAGGTAGGAGTCGACGAGCGCGGCGCCCCGCAACTGGCTGGTGACGTTGAGATCCTCGATCTCATGGCGGGCCGTGTCCCGGGTAATACGCACAACCCGGTTCTCGGCCTTGCCGTATTTGTTGGCGCCAAGGCTGACGGTGACGGACATGTATTTCAGCTCCCTCGATAGGTGGAATAGGCGAAAGGCGAAAGCAGCAGCGGCACGTGGTAATGGGCCGCGCCGGAATCGATGGCGACGGTGATGGTCACCGACGGGTAGAAGGTCGGGACGCCGAGTGCGGCGAAATAGTCGCCGGTGGCGAAGGTGACGTGATACGTGCCGTTGGGCAGGGTGTCGGGGCCGAACGAGGGCACCCGGCCGTCGGCGTCGGTGACGCCCTCGGCGACCACGGCGAACTCGGCGTCGGTCATCCGGACGGTGACCCCGGAGGCCGGGACGCCGCGGGAGCCGTCCAGGACGTGGGTGGTGACGAAGCTCATCCGACGACCTCCCGCTCCAGGCGGAGCAGCGCGATCTCGCGGAGTTGACCGGCGACGACGGCCGCTTCCGTCGCGTCGTCGTTGGCCAGCCGCTCGGTCAGCGCGGCCAGCATCTCGTCGGCCGTGCGCCCGGCGGCGCGGATCAGGAAGACCCTGCCGAAGCGCTCCTCGTAGGCGACGTTCCCTTCGGCGAGGGCTTGCTGGATAGACCTACTGGCCTTGCCCATGCCGGCCTGCTCACCGGCGGAGTGGGCGGCGTTGGCGGCGCCGATCGTCTCGACCCGCGGCCGCTCACCGATCCGTGGATGGTGCGCCAACGCCCCGTCGACCTCGCCGGCGGTCCAGTTGCGGGCCGCCGAATCGGCCCGCTCGACCAGCGCGTCACGCGACCCGAACGGCCGCTCGGCGACCAATTTTGCGACCCAGGAATCGACGTCAGCGCAGGCCGCCAACACCGCCGCGGCTGCCGCGGCGTCCAGTTGATTGAATTCGTCGACTGTCATCTGCTCCCCGAATCGCGTGGTCTGACCACCTGTTGGGGAATGACGCTAAGTGAGCTCTTTGCGCGCCAAATGTCGCAGTTGTGACGGTTGGGTAACGCCGGGAAATATTAGCCCCGGAGACGCCCGCGGCGTGCCCTGGCGTCCTTCGCTCAACCGGACGCCCACGACCTCGCGTCAGCCGGATGAGTGCGGAGCGTCCCGCGAGTCGGGAGCCCGGGCGCCCGGCTCGGCCGCTGGCCGCCGCGCCAACCGCCCGGAAGCTCACGGAGATTTCCTCGGCTGATCGGGAATAGCGCTCGGCGTGAGCCGGTTGTCGCGAAGTGGAAAGGATGGGTATCTGCATGCCGCTGTTGTGGAGTTGCCGGGTGGTCGACCACCGCCTGGACGCCAGCTGCCTGTGTTGATGCGCGGTTGAGCGGACGTTCCCGCGCGCCCCCTGTCCACATCTCCGAACCCGAAAGGCTTCTTCCACCATGTCCTCATCCGCAACGGCGGCCGCTCCGGCGCGCCCTAAATTCCCCTTCTGGGCCCAAGTGCTGGTCGGCCTCGCCGCCGGCATCGTGCTGGGCTTCCTGGCACGCAGCTTCGCCCTCGGCTGGCTCACCGAAACCATGGCGACGGTCGGCACGATCTTCGTCCAGCTGCTCCGGGTGCTGGTGGTGCCGCTGGTTCTCACCTCGCTGATCGTGTCGATCACCCAGCTCCGCAAGGTCACCAACGCCGCCCGGCTCGCCGTCCAGACCCTGATGTGGTTCGCGATCACCGCCCTGGTGTCGGTGCTGATCGGAATCACCCTCGGCCTGCTGACCAACCCGGGTTCCAGCGCCTCGATCGGCACCCAGGGTGCCGAGGCCGTCTCCACCCAGGGCAGCTGGCTCGACTTCCTGAAGTCCCTGGTACCCGGCAACATCCTCGGCCTCGAGGTGAGCAGCAAGGCCACCGAGACGGCGGCGGGCGCCATCGCGGTGACCAGTTCGCTGTCGTTCAACGTGCTGCAGCTGGTGGTGATCGGCATCGCGCTCGGCGCCGCCGCGCTGGCCGTCGGCGAGAAGGCCGCCCCGTTCATCACCTTCACCGAGAGCGTGCTCGCGGTGTCCCAGAAGCTGGTCTGGTGGGTCATCAAACTGGCCCCGATCGGCTCGGCCGCACTGATCGGCAAGGCGGTCGCCAGCTACGGGTGGGATCTGCTCGCCCCGCTCGGCGTCTTCACCATCGACGTCTACGTGGGCTGCGCCCTGGTGCTGTTCGGGCTCTACCCGGCCGTGTTGAAGCTCAACGGGTTGAGCGTGCGGCGGTTCTTCGCCGGAGCCTGGGAGGCGATCGTCTTCGCCTTCGTGTCACGCTCCTCGATCGGCACCCTGCCGTTGACCCAGAGCGCGGTGACCGACAAGCTCGGCGTGCCGCGCGAGTACGCGTCCTTCGCCGTCCCGCTCGGCGCCACCACCAAGATGGATGGCTGCGCCGCGATCTACCCGGCGCTGGCCGCGATCACCGTCGCGCAGCTGTTCGGCGTCCCGCTCGACCTCACCGACTACCTGCTGATCGCCTTCGTCGCCGTGGTCGGGTCGGCCGCCACCGCCGGCCTGACCGGTGCGGTCGTGATGCTGACCCTCACGTTGTCCACGCTCGGCCTGCCGCTGGAGGGTGTCGGCCTGCTGCTGGCCATCGACCCGATCCTCGACATGGCGCGGACGGCCACCAACGTCGCCGGGCAGGCCCTGGTGCCGACCATCGTCGCCAAGCGCAACGGCATCCTCGACCAGGACCGCTACGACGGTGTCGAGACCTCGGCGCCGGCCCGCACGCCCGAGCCGGAGCCCGTCGCGGTCTGAGCAGACCCACCGTTGGTTGAGCTTGTCAAACCCCTCACCCGTGCGGCCGGGGTCTCGACAGGCTCGACCAACGGTGACTGGAGTCCGGGTCTCGACCGGTTCGGCTGGCGGGAGTGGAGTTCGGGGTCTCGACGGGCTCGACCATCGAGGTCGGTCAGTTCGGCGGGGGTCCGTCGAGCAAGGCGTCCAGTGCGTCAGTGACCGCGGCGTAGCCGCCCGCGTCCCGCAGGGTTCGCTCAAGGCGCTCGTTGAGGCCGCCCGGCGTGGCGTGGTGCCGGATCAGCGCCGCGAAGTCGCTATCCGTCGCGAACTCGGCGGTGGCGCCGGCGAATACGGAAGCGATCAGTCGCTGCGCGTCCGCCAGCTCGACTCCCTGCTCGGCCAGCCAGGACGAGATCGCCTGCAGGTAGGCGAGGTGGGCTGCGACGGTGGCGCTGGCGACGGACACCGCGTCCAGCAGTCGTTCGGATTCCAGCACCATCGAGCCGCCCAGATCGTCGAACAGCCGCTGCGCCGCACTGACTGGCGGGAACACCGGTGTGAAGCCGTGCCGGGCGGCGACCGCGATGCCGGGGATCGCCCGCGAGATCTCGGCCACGGGGCCCACCAATTCTGCGACCTCGGCCGCCGAGACCGAGGCCATCACGCTGATCACCCGCTGCTCGGGTGAGAGCCGCAGCGAAGCGAGGGTGGGGCCCGCGTCCTGCGGGCGCAGGCAGAGCAGCACCGCGCCGGCACCGGACGCAGCGGCCTGGTTGTCGGCGGCGACCCGGACGGTGGGGTAGCGGGCGGCCAGCCGGGCTGTCCGTTTCCGGCTGCGCGGCGAGAGCACCACCGATGGCGGAGTGGGCGACTTGCAGAGCCCGGTCACGATCGCCTCCGCGATCGATCCGACTCCGATCACGGCATAGTCTGCGGTGAGATCGTCCTGAGCCATGGCATCCTCCTGATCGATCGCCTCCGAGCCTCGCACATTGGCCCCGGTCGCGCCCGCAACACGAAGTCTTGCGGATCTGAGCAAATTGACCCGTTTCGAGGGCGCTCGGTAGTCTGGTGGAGCATCGCAATCTGTGGGCCTACAGACCTAGCAGGTACCGCGCGCCCCATGGATGAAGTTCTCGGGATTCCCCGGCGAAGCGATTCTGACGGAGCAGGGTTGCGGCGCGCCCACGACGTCCCATCATCAATCGGAGCCCTACTACATGACCTCCTCTCCCGAGGCAGCCCAGATCGCCATCGACGACCTGGGTT